>Ga0316206_1000786_pt1 | contig 35643 bp, 39 predicted proteins | sample 6monthpyrite_MG_FD_204942 | JGI IMG/M metagenome (GOLD analysis project Ga0316206, IMG submission 204942) | Microbial mat bacterial communities from mineral coupon in-situ incubated in ocean water Damariscotta River, Maine, United States -... | ecosystem: Environmental > Aquatic > Marine >...
TCCAGTATCCGGAGCCATACTTCTTAAATCCCCTAAAACAGCGACTTTTCAAAGATTGACAAACTCCATTGTTCCAAAACTGTACCAATTTTGTACCAGTTATTTTTAGATAGCACCTAAAAAAGAAGCTCTTTTATGATTCTCTCTTTTACGATATTTCGCATACATTTTTAAAGTCAGAGATGAGTATAGTGGCCTGAATATTATCGTATATACAGAGTATCTTTCAAGATTTGCTCTTTTGCATAAGGCTTTAAATATTTCTCACGAGCTATATCAAGGCTACGGTTAAAAGAATAGGAAAGAAATTGTTTGAGAGAATTTTTTAAATCATAGATATTTTGTACGCCATCTTCAAGCCCTATCAATAAATCAACATCACTGTTTCTTTTTCTTCATTACAGGCAAAGGAGCCAAGGAAACCTATTTTAGTGACATGATATTTTTCGAACAAAAGCTTACGATTATTTTGTAAAAAATTTATTATCTCATTTTACGTATTCATATTGTTTTTTATGCTATTTCAAAAATTGTGACGTGATGAAAATTTTATATTGTCACTTGGATTTGAATCCCAAATGGTGTATAATAATAAAAAAGGATAAGTTATGACTAAAGTACAAACAAGTTTAAGACTAGATGCTGATAAATTATCTGAAGCAAAAGTGATATTAAAAAGTTTAGGTCTTAATTTTACAGATGCTGTTAATATATTTACAAATATGGTGGTTGCAAATAAAGGTTTACCTTTTGATGTAAAACTTCCTACAAAAGAGTTTAAAAAGTCTATAGATGAACTTGAAAACAAAAAAGGTAAAAGTTTTAAAAATGTAGATGAACTTTTTAAAGATTTAGATAACTAATGTATTCAATATTTAGAACTTCATCTTTCAAAAAACAATATAAAAAATTATCTTCTATAGATAGAAAATTAGTTAAAGAAGTTATTTTATTATTGACATAAAATGAAAAGCTTGATGAAAAATATAAAGACCATAAACTTACTGGAAATTTCAAAAATTTATAAGAGTGTTATGTTAAACCAGATTTACTTTTGATATATAAAATAAATGATGATGTATTGGAGCTTGCATTAGTTCACGTGGGAAATCACAATTCACTTTTTAAATAGTATGTTTTAGTTACCAAGTAGCTAAATATATGTTTATTAATATCTTTCTTTGATAGAAGAGAGAGTGTTTAGAATGGCTATTTCAGAGCTTTTTAGTATATTTTAGGTTTTAGAAAAACTAAAACCTTATTTTTCTCTCAATATAATTTCTACCTCATCTGCAGGCATTGGTCTGTAATAAAAATACCCTTGTATGTTCGAACAACCGCTTGAGACTAAGAACTCTTTTTGTTCCTGTGTTTCAACGCCTTCAGCAATAACACTTAGATTTAGACTTCTAGCTAGTGAAATAATAGCCTTTGTAATACCAATATCTTCTTCATCATCAGGAAGGTCTCGTATAAATGATTGATCTATCTTTAATTTATCAATTGGAAGACGCTTTAAATATGAGAGTGATGAGTAACCTGTACCAAAATCATCTACAGCCAACTCTATGCCCATATCACTGATTTGATTGAGAATTACTATGGCATTCTCAGGATTAGTCATAATTTGACTTTCGGTGACTTCAAGCTCAATCCATTCAGGCTTACACTCTGCGTCGATAAGGATCTCCTGGAGCATTGACGTAAAGTTATCTTGCTTAAGCTGTTTCATTGCAAGGTTAAGAGCTAATACACCTGGATTAAGTCCCATTTTATACCATTGTGCAATCTGTTTTATAGCTGTTTTCATTACAAACATATCTATTAATATAATAAGTCCTGTCTCTTCTGCAAGTGGAATAAACTTGCCTGGAGGAATCAATCCAATCTTAGGGTGCTTCCATCTAACAAGAGCTTCCATTCCAATAATCTTATTATTTAAACCATCAATCTGTGGTTGATAATAAACGACAAATTCTTCATTTTTCAATGCTTCACGAAGACTATTGTCCAATTCAATATGTTCAGATGCCAGTGCAGTCATCTCTGATGAATAGAATTGAACATTATCCCTACCTTCATCTTTTGCTTTATACATTGCCGCATCAGCATATTTTAAAAGGTTAGTAGGATCCGTGTCATCTTGTGGATAAAGACTAATTCCAATACTACTAGATACATACACTGTATGATTATCAATACGAATTGGCTCTACTAAACTTTTCAGAATATTTTTTGCCAATAATGACGCATCTTCTGTTTTTGTTAGTTCTTCCATGAGAATAGTAAATTCATCTCCTCCTAAACGTGCTAGAGTATCTCCTTTACGTATAATCCCTGAGAGTCTAGTAGCCACTACTTTAAGTACCCTATCACCAAAACTATGACCTAAAGAATCATTTATTTGTTTAAAACGGTCTAAATCTATAAAGAAGACTGCTAAAATATTTCCATGACGTTTAGATTTTTCGATAGCCTGTGTTAACCTATCATTAAAAAGAAGACGATTTGGCAGTGTTGTTAAAATATCATGATTTGCTTGATATTCTAGAGAATCCTTTTGTTGACGTAAATTTCTCTCTGCCAATATACGATGTGTTATGTCTTGTACATAGCATACCACACTGATTGGTTCACCTTTTTCATCTCTTAAAAGTGAAAGAGACATTGCTGCAGAAAACACATGATGAGACTTTTTAAGAGCACTAATATCTTCATTAAATTCACCATTATCAATAAGTAGATCTATTTTATCTCTGTAAGGTATAATATTCTTATGCTGATAAAGTATACTAATGTCTTTGCCTGTTACATCATCCAACGTATACTCATACAGACGCTCTGCTCCTGTATTCCAACTAAGTATTTTTCCATCAAGATCAGTTAATATAATAGGATTAACAGTCTGGTCAATAATCTGTGCTTGATGAGAATGTTTTAGTTGCAACTCTCTCTCTTTTGTAATATCAGTATGAGTTCCAACCATACGAACTGCTTTGCCATTATCATCAAAGAGAGCTTTTCCACGATCTAATGTCCATATCCAATGTCCATCTTTATGTTTTAATCTGTGAATATTTTTATAAGAGTCGGTGATACCGTCAATATGATTTTGAATATCTAGCAGTACCTTTTCTAAATCATCAGGGTGTACACGGTTCTCCCAACTTGAGAGATGATTAGGTAGTTCATCATCACTATATCCAATCATTTTTTTCCATATAGGTGAAAAATAAATACTATCATCAAGAATATTCCAGTCCCACAGTCCATCTTGCGTACCAATAAAGGCTAATTCCAAACGCTCTTGTAGTTTTTTGTTTAACTCTTCACTAGAACTAAGTGAACTAACCATATCATTAAACTCTCGTGAAAGCTCAGATATCTCTTCAACACCATCCTCATCAGCATGAATCTCTCTATTGCCATCTCTTACTTGTTTTATAGTCGAAATAAGATTCACTAACTTTTTTATCAAACCATTTGCTACAATATATGCAAATAAAATACCTATTAGAACAGATATAATAGTAAAGTACAGCCCTTGTAAAATTGTATTTTCTATATTTTTTTGACGAATTTGTTGATCTAGTCGAATATTAACAAAGCCTATATTTTTATTTTTATAATTTATAACTTGGATAATATCAATGTAGTTTTTATTTTGTAAAAGTATTTTATCTTTTTCACTATTTTTGTTAATATTTTTTATAAATGATATACGTTTTTCATCAGAAACAAATTTTCCAAGAAGTGATTTATTCGTATGACCTATTACTTTTCCATCCATATTTATAATTGCTGCAAAAATCAAATCATCATAAATAGAAAAATTACTAACAACCTCTTCTAACCCTGCATAATCATTTGACATAACCCATACTTTACTAGTAGTTGCCAATGCTTTGGCACGATTTTTAGCTTCTTTAATACCATCATTATGTAAAAAATCGCTTTGATATTTAGTTATAATAAATGTAAATGAGACAATCAAAACTGTAAATATTATTCCAAAACCATAAATTAGCTGTGTACGGAAGCTTCTATTCCAGAAGTTTAAAAATATACTATTCATCTTTTAACCTAATAGAACGGACTTGCTCCTCAAAATTTTTAAGAAACTCTCTTACGCTGTCATATGTAGAATCCTCGGCTGCTTTATATTTACTTAGTTCCATCGCACTAAGTATTTTTCTTCCTTCTGGATGTGTATGTAAAGAAAATATAATTTTACTGACCTGATCTATAAGAGTTTTTGGTACATCTTTTCTTACAACGAGTCCATTGTTTGGCAGAGAGGTAGTTTCCCATTTAATCATCACCTTATCAGCGACTTCAGGACGTTTTTTTATGAATGCACGCCAAGGCGGTGGCCATGTTGATGCAGCTGATGATTTTCCAAGATAGACATTCATTATAGATGATTCTTGAGAACCTACATAGCTGTTTTTTATATCTTTGTTAATATCAATTCCATTTATATGCATATACCACTGAGGCATCATTGTAGCAGCTAAGGCAGTTGGAGCAGGATAACTTACAGTCTTTCCCTTTAAGTCTTTGACATGTTCAATACCACTATCTTTTCTAACTAAAATAATACCTCTAAAATTTTCATCATCACCCATCTTTCCAAATATCTTATACCCATATTGCGTAGATGTAACTGTTTGGTATGGATTAGGTAAAGAGAAATGAAAGTGACCCGAAAAAAGTTTTTTATCATAAGCTGCATAATTTCTTGATGCTTCTAATCGTAACTCACTTCCATCTAAACGCTCATTTATATAATCAACCATAGGTTGATATACTTCAAAAAGACGCTTAGGGTTATGTAACGGATGTATACCAAATATATAGACTTTGTTTTTTTGTATTTGTGGTTCTGAGGAGTATAGTGGCCCATATTCTACCGCTTCTTTATCTTTACAAGCCGACAAAAATATAATAAATAATAGAAAAACAATATTCATATTTTTTAAATTCATCATATTTTGTCCTTATATATAAATTTATATCAGTTATACTATCATTTTTTTATTAAATATATATATTAGAATTTATAATGAGTAATTACATGATATTAAGTTAAAAAAGCAAGTAACTTACTTACCTATTTTTGATGAGTATTATCAGCTATATAATTTTTTTATGTATACTAGCCAAGATTCAAAATAGTCTTCATTTTAGCTGCTGGAATCAAAATTCCATTTCCTACTTGTTGGGCTGTACCATTTATTTGCATTTCATATATGTTCATATATAAATTGCCCGATGTATCATGATTTAAACTTCGCTGCCATGCAAGTAATAATAAGGCGGGATTATTAAAATAAGTTTTTATTGTTTGCTAGATGATGAAAGAAGCACTAGGTGAGCTGTCAGTTGGGTTTACCAATGCAACACCATCGTTACTACTTCCTCCGGTAAAATCTGCATGTCCAGTAAGTATCGTTAATGTATTTGCCATAATCCCAATATCACTAGAAAGCCTAGAAACTAGTTGCTGTTGTTGGCTTACTGTAGTTCCAAGAGCATCTATACTTTGCTGTAATGTTGTAACACTTTCTGCTGTTGCAGTTGCTGCCTGAAGTGGCATTATCAATAATCCAGATGTGATAACTATACTATACGAATATCTAAAATAAAAGTTAATCATTAGTTATAATTATGGAATAAAGATTAAGATGAATTTCTCTAAAATCCACCCTGTTTTAACTCAAAATTTTTTTATGTAAATTAGTCTAGTCACATCAAATTGGCACTATTTGAAGAAATCCTCAGCCAGCTTCTACCATGTCAATTGCTTTATCAGTCAGATAAAAGGTTTCTATCCCATCATCATGAAGATTCATGCATTCGCCAAGAAATCCAGCATCAAAAAGAGTAGCAATTGTTTTATCAACCACCTCTTTTTTAAGTCCAAGATATTCAGAAATATCATCAGCATCATAAAGATTATAATTGTCTTCATCACTCAAATTGTAAATAGCTTTCATCACACTTTTAATAACACTACTCATGAGATATCCTTTAAAATATTTATATGTTTCTGCCAAATAATTTTTTGTAATGGATGTAAAGTAATGCTATTCAACCAAACTTGAAATTCATCTGCATAATACATTTTAATAACTACATGCAAGTTTTGTACCTGCTTGTAAAGATTCTCTAAATAATCTTTAGCTTCTTCAATCGTTAATGCACCAAGAGGCTGCAATCTCCGCTTTAATCCAACTATTAACTTATCATCAAGTTTGCTCTGCGCTAGTGTTAAAAACCGAGATGCATAAAGCGAATTTGCATAAATCTCATTCCAGATACGACCGTTTATCATCTGATCATACGCCAAATCAAAAAATATAGGATACATTTCTAAAACAGTAACCAACTCTTTGAAGTCATCATCTACCATGGCACGAAAAAGCATTCTGCTTCGGTTTCTGATTTTATTTCGTAAGTGCTCATCTGCTATGACTTCCGGGTTGAGTATGCTAAAGCGTTTGAGCGGAGTAAGTCTAGAATGGTTAAACGCCATGATTGCTACCATGTGGTTTTTATCGGCGACTTGATGAGGATGAGAACCTGATGGTCTGTAAAATGCCCACTCCAGCCTCGCTTCATCATCTTCATGGCTTAGGTAAATCGTATCACCTCTTTCTTCAAAATCACCATATTCCTGTAGAGCTTCAATCTCCTCTTTATAAGTCAAAGTAAAAGACGTCGCCATATAGTTGTAACCTTTTCATATTTTTCTTTTGACTGATCAAAAAGAGTGTATTTATTTCGCTAGAGCATTCAACTTTAAAAAAGCCGTCGCTTAAAACCATTAGGGTACTCTCAAGTGAATTTTTATCTTTGAGATACTCTATCACAGCGCTGAATTCTGTTCCGCCATTGCCTTTTGCAAATGCAACTTCAGGAGCTTTAGCACTCTGAGAATCATACATGACGACACTTTTTTCATCTACACTCTCATCAAATGGGACGACAGTGACACTAAAGTCCGAACTTATACGCAAAACCGAATCTATAATGCCCAGAAATTTTGAAAACACTGCAGCGCTTATACTCATGGAACGGTCAAGTGCGATGTAAAGACTGATACGATTTTTCTCTCTTTTATACCCTGGCAAGTAAAGATTCTGGTGGATGAAACGGCGATTTGGTCTTGAGAAATCACTCACCTTATCAAAATAACTCTCTGTAAGATACGTATACAAAAGTGTTTCTAAATCAATCTTCGGACGGCTCACTTCACGGATAACTTCCAAAAATGATGAGGGAGTATTGCCTTGTTTTTGTGCGGCACCCAAAGCTTGAATGATAAGGGCATCGAGTGTTTCTTCTGCAACACTCGTATCACCCTCACTTTCTATGATATCGAGTTTTTGCTCTGTTGGGTTCTCTTCATCAGGTGTGCCCTCCCCGTCTTGAACTTCTTGATGTAGCACATTATAAACCTCTTCTACACTTTTGTCGCGAAATTTCTCCAACATCACTTCATCATCAGGACGCTCACCTACTCTCTCGAAATCACTCAGCAGCAGATTTACAACTATGTCACTGCTTCTGTTCCAAGTCTTATGTTCACGTTCACCCATGCGAAAAGCATGTTTGAGAAGTATATGCAGCAAGGTATGGGCATATACATACTTAAGATGCTGTTCACTTAAGTTTTGAGCCCTTTGTTCATCAACAAAAATAGCCAAACCGTCAGTCTCAAAAACTTCATGAGGGTTCTCACGAAAATGCATAGCAAGTGAGAGTGCCAGTACGCTCAAAAAGGGATGGTCAAAAAGAAATCCTATGCGTACCTTTTCAAGTTTCTTAGATAATATATTCGCCATACTTTTCCAGCCAAACATCAAAAGCACCAAAAGTTGCAAGTGACTCATCTTTTACAATAACATCCTTAACCAGCATAACGCCAAACTCAATAGGAAGTGTCTGTGCAAAAATCAAAAGATGTTCTTTATGTTTCTCTGAACCGTCAAAGTATTCTACAAGAGCAGAAACAAGCGCATACAAAAGTGCCGGCTGATTGTCTATCTCAGGGTAATGTCCATCATATATCGCTGCAACATCAGGCAGCTTCTCATAAACCTTCACATAAGAGGTAAACTCTATGCCTGCGCTGTAACCAATCGTACCATATATGATAGGGATTATTTTATTTATATCCTTGCTCTTTTTTAAAATATTTGAGAGCATATGGTAACTTCTCGGTGTTGCAAAAGCCGGGTTTGCATCATCTTCAACTACAGGGTCTGTTGAGAGCAGATCAGGTCTAAAACTCAAAAAACCTATAACAAAAGAGTGAATTGCTGCTTTAATGGCGAAGAGCTTAAAATCCTCAAAACGCGCTTGAACATGAAGATGCACCATACGATTTGCCAGCGGAGTAGGAAGACGAAAAACGACACCTCTGTCACTAATGCGATTGCCCGCACAGATGATACGCCACTCTTTTGGGAGTTCATACTCACCCATTTTGCGGTTAAGTACCAGCTGATATATCGCTGCCTGAACAGAAGGGGGAGCGGAGTTGAGCTCATCCAAAAACAGTATTCCTTTGGAATCCTTATCTTTTGGAAAAAACACCGGCGGCATCCAGACAGTTTGGTCTCCTTTTATTGAAGGAATACCGCGTAAATCAACCGGATCCATTTGTGAAAGACGGACATCTACAAGTTCAAGATTATGTTTTTTAGCCACATCCGCCACAATATAAGACTTTCCAATCCCCGGACTTCCATGGATGAAAACCGGTGTATCAGTGTCTAAGAGTGTATCGATATTCCTGTAGAGTTCTGTTGTAGAAATGGACGGTGTTGTCATGCGCTTGCCTCACTAAGTATGCATCTAAAACAGGTTTCTTGGTCATCACATGTAGCACAAGCCGGAGCTATAGAATCTATGCACTCATATAAGTATTTTTTCCATAGCTTATCTTTTGGCTTTTGTTTTGCCAGCTCAGGAAAATTATTCATCATAAATTTTCCCATTTCAGTTCTACTTTTAAAACCTAGGTCTTCATACATATGGTTCATCCCTAACGATATCAAAGCTACATGAGGTGCTAAGACATATTTTGCATTTTCGTCTGCCCCATAGAATGCCAATAAATTTTTTATATCTTCGTACATTTTAGTGTGTTCTAAATTCATATTTCCATCTCCACCATTTTTCCCATAGTTATCTCTGCAACTTCCTGACCAAACCCTACACAAAAATCCAATTCTTCTACAGTTGGGATGAGCTTAATTTTTAGCGGTAAAACAGGAAGTCTAAATTTCAGCCAACGCATACGGTCATGCAACATCTCCGGAGCTTCCCCCGTCCAACCGTAAGACCCAAATGCAGCACCTATTTTGCCAGCACTCTCCAAATACGCCATACAAGAGAGCAAATCCCAGGCAGGTTTTACAGCGTCACCGTTAATAGTAGGCGAACCGACTATGATGGCATCCGACTCTTCAAGCAAATCAATCATATTTTGCTCATCGAGTGAAGCAAGATCATACATGCTGGCAACGATTCCCTCGACCATGTCCGCACCCTCCATTATTTTTTTAGCCATGAGTTGTGTATTATCATAACTTGACATATAAAAAACACTCAACATTTTTTTACCAAACTCATGTTTTCTAAACTTGGCCTCACTGCTCCATTGTGCATATTTGTCTATATAAAATTGTGGATTTGAACGCAGGATAGGACCATGCAAAGGAGCTATGGTATCTATCTCAAATTTATCATATAGCTTTAGTGCCTGAAGTACATACTGCTTAAACGGACGCATAATATGGTCATAGTAGTATTTAAAAGCGTAAGAAAAATCGCCCACTTCATCATCATAAAGTCTCTCATCATAATAATGAGAACCAAATACATCACCGCTAAAAAGAATCTTCTCTTCATGCAAATAAGAGCTCATAGTATCTGGCCAATGTAAAAACGGTGTACTTAAAAACTCAATTGTTTTGTCACCAAGAGAGATAGTTTTACCTGTATTTGCTACTTCAAAAGGGATGTCAACTTTGAGCAAACCTTTGAGCATCATGACAGCACGCCCAGAAATAATCAACTTCGCCTCTGGAGCGCGAGACATCAGCTCAATCAAAGCACCTGAATGATCAGGTTCTAAGTGATGAAGCACGATATATTTTATCTCCGCGTATTTACACAAAGCCTCAAGTCTTACAAAAAAGTCAGCAGAAAACTCTTTTTTGACAGTGTCCATGACGGCCACACCCTCGCTTCCTCTCACCAAATAACTGTTATAAGAACTGCCGTTTGCAGTTTTCATAATAATGTCAAAGGTACGAATCTGCGGATCAAATGCCCCGATAAAATGAACACTCTGAGAAATTTTTGCAATATTAGTAACCATAAATAAATCCTTAGTCTTCATAAGACTGGTATGCATTTATTGTTCTATTTTGGTGGTTTTCTAAAAAATTGATTCTGTAAATCTGGAATCGATGCTTTATGCTCCTTGGTTAAATGTTTGGCTTCGACGGACAAGTCTTCAAGGTTGTATTTTTAATGGAACATTCAATGTGTTCTTTTATTTCTTTGTATTAAGTCTGAATGCACTATAATGGGAATGTTTAATATAGTTATGTAAAAAAGGAAACAATTGTTATCAACTATAAAAGAGTTTTTTGCAACAAAAAAAACAAGTTATATTCTATATATAACGAGCACAGCGATATTATTCATTCCTAGCGTAATATTATTTTTTACAAATCCTCAATATTTTAAACTATATAGTGATTTTGTAATAAAATATTTTTTAATACCAGCATATTCTATAGGATTTATTTTAGATATGTTTAGTGTTATAAAAAGCTTATGGAAAACATTTATAGGTAAAATTATATATAGTATATTTGGTTATTTTGCCTTCACTTTTTCTCAAAGTTTAGCAAAACAATCAATATATTATATTACAAATGAAAATCCTGACTTTTATCAAACATCTATACAATTTTTATCTGCCATGTACTTAATACCTTCTTGGATTATTTATGTTAACTATGCAATTTCCATTATAATGGTTATGAGTACTTTAGCTTTACTACTTATTATGCCGTTTAAAATTGACAAAATTAAATTTTTTATTAATAGGTTTTTTACTTTTATGCATATTGATATTGAAATACAAAAACACAATATTATTCATTTATTTTTTATTCCAATTTCATCAATGACATTTTTTTTCTATTCTATGTCAATTTTACCTCTAATGAGTAAAATGATTGACGATATTTTTATATCAAAAGCAATCCTCAAGTATTCATATTATCCAAATAAAAGTTGCAATAATATCTCATATGGAACTTATATAAAATTAATAGGTGCGAACAAAGTTTCAGAAACAAATATTAATAATTTTGATAATATATTATTGTCATATGGAATCAGTAATAAAAAAATTACTTTTGAAACAAAGATTTGTGATAAAATTAAGTAGCACACAACACAAAATGTTATATTTTAAAATATAAACATTACTCAGATGGACATACACAAGCCAGTATAGCTAGCTACTTGAATGTGTCAAGATCGCTAGTTTCTAAAGTTGTAAAAAAGTGGAGAGATTGCGTCTGTGATGAGTGTTACAGCCATGTAAGTGAATCTTCACTTTTGAACTTTAAAAAATAAAATATATAACAAAATTTTGTAGCCAATAAATGCACTAATAATCATTTATTGGCTAATGCCAGACCTTATACAAAAAGATTGTAAATTGACAAAGTGAATAAATTTGAATATACGCCTCCAATAGGATAAAAGGGGTCAGGTGAACCCTATACCCTCTTATTACTAAAAATATACCCCCTCATATAGATATTCCACTATGAACGAATCTCCACTTTTCTGCTTCCAAAACTTCATTTTCCAATGTTTTAAATTTGTGTAAACACTTCTAATCACAAAGCCTAATCTCTATGGATTATCTAACAAAAAAATAGATAAAACAAGAATATAAGACCTTCTCTTAATCAAAAGTAATCCATTATTTTGATAAAATTGTGGATTACTTAAGCAAGGATTAAAAATGTTAGCTTTAAAACAAGAACAACTATTTGATGAGATAGATATTTTACCCATAGATTTAAAGACTAAACTTGTTGATAAAATATTAGCTAGTATTACGCCTGTAAATACTTCAATAGATGCGCTTTGGATAAAAGAAGTAAATAAAAGAAAAACTGAAATTGAAACAAATAATGTACCTCTTGTTGATGGGGATGAAGTTTTCAAAAAAATATCTCAAAGACTAAATTCATAAATGACATACTCTTTTCATCCAGACGCCGAACTTGAATTAAATGCTTCGGTTGATTATTATGAAGAGTGTAAAGAGAATCTTGGTTCAGAATTTGCATATGAAGTTCAAAAAACAATCCAAAGAATATTGGCATTTCCTACAGCATGGCAGGAATTAGATGGAGATATAAGAAGATGTTTAACAAATAGATTTCCATTTGGAGTCATTTATTATCAAAGAAATAATGAAATTGTGATTTTAGCTGTAATGCAACTTAACAGAAAATCAAACTATTGGAAAGATAGAAACTAAGATAAATCCCTGTGAGGAATGGCTCTAACTTAAGCTATAACTGACATTATATGATTGCTTAACATCAAAAAACATACGAAACAACAATCTCACCCTCTTCACAACGCACATTGCATTGGCACATTAGGCGTAATCCATTCATATCTCCGCCTAACATCTCAAGTACTTTTATTTCTTTGTCTGTTTTATCGTTTAACATGGTCATGCCGCTTTCTACTTTAGCGATGCAAGTCGCGCAATCTCCGACACGACAGCCAAATTCCATGGAGGCACCTGACGCAGTCGCTACCTGCCTCATCGTTTTTCCCAGCGGAACTTTAACTTTTATGTTGTCATTTTTTAAAAATACACTTACCATCAATAAATCCTTATTGATTAATATACTGCATTTTTTATTCTATAGAATACATTAGACTTCTTGAAAAAACCAAGATTCTAGAAATACTATTCAAAAAGCGATTTTGTTTACATTATAATTTGATATGAGATTAGTTGTTTCGACTGTGAATTCATGGAGTTTTGTAAGAAGTTTAATGGTTATAATATTTTTTTAAAGCCTCACTAAAAAATAGTGAGGCTTACCCCATCATAACTTTTCACAAAATGAATAGAGTTTAATCCAATTGATTTGTTCAATTGTCAGTTTAAGGCGTGCTAGTTCAATCTTCCACTCTGATGCTTATCAGGTAGCTACGTGAAAATGCCGTACCGGATTTTTTTGAAAATCCGGTGACGTTAAATTGTAGATTGTAACTTCCAGATTCCAGAGTATCAAGCACTACCCCACTATAGCTGCCATTTTTTACTTGAGACAGAAAACTGCTTTGCTTGACATGGGGCAATAAATCCATTGCCGGCAAATGGCTTTGGTGCAAGTATTGAAGCCTTGCTAAATCAAGGTTGTTATGCCTATCGGCCATATTATCAGGCAAGACAATGTCTTTTAGCATATGGGAATACATAATTAGTGCATTTGGGATACTTATTTTCGGCTTGGTCAGAACAACATGTATTTGCTGTCCCGTTATTGCTGAGTCATCATCTTCGAGGTTTACCGTGTAAGGGATGGGAGTGCCTGCTTTTACTGAAGTTGGAGCTTTTGCCTTCATCGTAATTTGTGCAGCATTTCCCGAGGGAGAGAATTCAAATGCTCCTCCAGTTAATCCCTGAGGCTGTGAACCACCATATTCAACTTGTATATACCATTGTCCTGTAGGTGGATTAGGTATATTAAATACCACATAACCGCCACCTTGCAAAGTAGGCAATGGCGTAAGGACCACTCCGGAGGGATTCACCAAAGTAACACTTATCTGGTTTAACCCGGGCTGACCGTTGACGAACGGGATGTTCGCATCGCTCCAAACAACAGAAAATTGCCCCAAGTCATTCCCTGCTGATATAGTGGCAGGGATTAGCAATGAATCATAGGGCTCAGCATTTTTATAGTCATTAGCCACTAACTCCGAGTTGGGATTTTGTGCACGGATTTCGTTGTATATTTGCATCATATTATATACATACGGGGCGTAGTAATAAGTCCCGCCACTTGTTGTGGCGATGCTCGTCATAAGTGACTGATCAGAGGCTGGGCCCATAGCACAGGAGTATACCGGAGGGGTACCGGCGGGGAGAGGTATGGGTGCTGTACCACAATTTTGATAGCCATCAGACAATAGCACTAGCCCCTCGTTCATTCCAGCAGGGGCACTTGAGAGCATGTTGACTGCCGTTTGTAATCCTCCTCCTATATTTGTACAAGAGCCGGTGAAACTGAGTGTTTGTACCGCATTGGCTGCTGCCGTTGGCACGGTAAGTGCAGTATCCACCAGAGTGAGTGGATAGGTGACACGACCATTCTGATCATAGGATGCCACTCCGATATAATCGCCTGCTAGGGCGTTACTTAAAAATGCTTTGGTATCTATGACGGTAATTGCAGCATAGTTACTGCTTGTCATACTATATGACGTATCTACGACGGGTATTGCTACTACGGGTGTTGATGTTGGCATTTTGTTTTCTCCTTAAATTAGTTATGTTTAATCACAAGTTGGTATTTCATGCGTAAGCAGGCTGCTGTGTTATTTGCTGTTGATTGCACTGGGAACTGTATTTCAAAGACAATATGGTCAATTGCGCAGCCCAGACAACAAAGCCGGATAAAAGTGCTGCCGCTTCTAAGCCAGTCACAATTGCGATTACTTTTTTCAAGATCCAGAACAATGCGTACCATCCAGATGAGGTGAGTACAAACTTAATAATGGTCCACATAAGTCCTTCCTGATAAACTACTCCCATAAAACCGATAGCTGATGTTGCTGTGATTGTTTTGCCGGCTAGTGAAGTCAAGGCATTCCAGGCCGTAGGATTAGCACGAATCAAGTTGTACATGCGCGTAGCAATATTTCCGGTAGTAGGTAACAAGCCTAATGCCTGATAAAATCCCACTGTAAGCTGAAAAACAAACGTTATCCACCATATCGTACAGTCCGACTCAGCTCCGATTGCACCTTCATACACTAAAGTATCGCCACGTATTCCATGATGTATAATGCGTGTCATACCTTTTTCATCAGTACGTGTAAACACTTTCGCAAGCTTAGGATTGGCTTTCATCATTTCTTGAGCTTTTAGGTATCCACTCTCAAACTGCGTGCGCAAATGCGTTTTTTTATCCTCTTGGGCAGCAACACCGAAATGTTGCACAAAATCTTCCCAGGATTTCTCTTTATAAGCTTCTGAAAAAAGTTCTGGCTGTTGGGCAAACTGGCTAGGAGCAGTTGTTTCTGGTGGAAGAGGAGCCTCAGGAGTTTGATTCAAATAAATTGCATTAATAGAGTGTGGTAGACCCAATGTGGCAACTGGCTCTGTCATTGGAATATTAACTGACTGCAAGGTTTGCACGGCGCCACCATGAAGACTGAGTTCGGCATTGTCAATCATGTCAACGGGAGGATTGACTGTAAAGTCGTAGTTTGAAATCAGTCGATTATCAGTGAGTACATCATTATACATCCACTGAAAGATTTGAGATTGCTCCAAACATACATTCCATATCCTCAAATTTTGTATGGCTCCGTCTAAGAATGTCCCTGGCGTATTACTTGCGTTAGTTTGTGCGCCAATCAATATACTACCATTCGCCACTGCGGTAACCGGAGATGGGAAATAATCAACCACCTGTAAGTTGCCGTTGACATATAGGCTAAGTGCATTTACCGCAGCATCATATGTTAAAGCAAAGTGATAGTAGCTATTTGGAACAATAGTGCTATTAGTAACTATTTGCAGCGTATCTGAGTTTCTGCGTCCAATAATCTGATTGTTTTCATAAAGAATTTGATATTCCCATTCATCATCTTTTCCATAACTGATTAAGGTTCCGTTTGTGCTAGAAGTCGGAAAGAACCAGCCTTCGATACTATAAGGCAAATTACCGGGGATACTATAATCTGGGTGGGAACCGCAGTCCACATAACCGCTTGCCCCCAGTACTACAGAAGGAACGTTAAATAAATACTGAGTATCATGGTAGATAAGAGGAATATTATTCCCAGAGTTGTCCACAGAAGGCATAATTGAAAAATCAGACTGGAAAATGAGATCGGTATTTTCTGTAGCCTTATAAATATTGACCTGTACCGAATCATTTAAAATGTCCTCAGTATCTCTTGCGCTGTTCCAAATCATCACCCGTCCAATCTGTCCTTGAAAATTCCAGGTTGGAGCATTTTGTTGCATAACAGCACCTAATAGGGTGTTCGTGCCATTTCTTGGAAGAGTTCCACTAAACACGGCCTGAGCTACTTGATTTCCATCCACATACAAGGTGAGTGTCTTGGTGTCACCATCATAAGTCGATGCGAGATGATGCCAAGTATTGACAGTGATAGGTTCTGGAGACATTATTAAATAGGGAGCAATTCCTACATAGGCTACAACAACTCCATCACTTAAATATAATTGGTATTGACCACCAATAGCATTGTCGACATTACCAACTATCGATTGGAAGCCACTTAAATTCGCAGGATTAACCCATGCTTCCAAAGTAAATGAATTAATATTCGATAATTCTGATGCTGTTCCACAATCAACGTATGCATTGTCTGCCAATTGCAATGAACTAGATGCCCAGCGAGGCGCTAATATGATATTCATGTTTTTAATTTCCTTTATATTGAAAAATTCTTTATTCTTTTTTGAGATAAAGACTATGTAACGTGTACTACATTTTCCACTCATCAAGGTTGACAGCCCACGGAACCCAAATCTTGCATTTTAAACAGGGAACCAAATAAGCTTAAACAATCTAACAGTCTTTTCCTTCTTCCAGCAGATGAGTTAATCATCTTTTGTGCTGCTACTTTTTGACCCAAATTCTCACCATAAAAATGTGTTTCATATTTTTACTACGAACTAAATCTTACAAATACAAATGAACTTTAAGCACAATGTATTCAAATATTTATACATATAAATAACAAAATAACATTTAAATTCTCTTGTTCTCATCTTAATAATCCAACTCCCATTAAGCAGGCTACGATGAATACCAAATACTAACAATATATACCTTAAAACATCTTTATAACATAAATAATAGTTAAAATGTAATCATAATGTTATTTATTTCGTGCAAATAAAGAGTATTTTAAAACAACTGAAATAGTAGATTAAGTTTATTTCAGTAAACCTAGAGACTCAAAAAGTACAAAAAAGCTAAAAAAAGATGGGGAAAATGAATGTGAGAAATATTGATTTTTATTAAAGGTATTTACAAAGAATCTAATGAAGTTATAGATACAGAATCATATCTAAAGTAGGTTTTATTGGTTTCGTAACTGTCTGATTTGCTTGGATTTTAGATTTTAAAACTATGCATACCACCAGCAAATTCGGCATACTTGATTTAGTCCATTTATATTCTAAAGGGTGTAATTATCTTTGCCCGTACATGAGCTGTAAATAGTCATGTATATCACTGAGAAAAAATCTGCGATTGTCCCTCTCTTGAAAATGACCTACCCATCCTTTGTCACCATTGAGAACTTGCTTGCTTGGATGGACAAACTCGTTATACGGTAACTGGGCTTTTAAAGGTCCACAATCATTGATTGCATTTATTACGGCATCAAACAACATGTCCAAAGACTCCACATCATCTGTTAAATATAGATTCCCATCTTTTTGAAAAAACCTGTAAATATTTATAATATTCTCAGCTTCTAAATTTTTAGGCTTTCTTGTCTTTATATTTCCCATTTTTCAAACCCTTATAAATCGTTTGAGCCAATGGCACAAACATATAAAATATACTCTTTTGTTTGTAAAAAGCTTTGGAGCCTTTTATCATAAAAAGCGCCTATACCGGTAAATCCTAAATCCATCATCTGTGCTTCTAAATGAATTTCATGAGCACTGACACTCGCATTCATCAACTCATTTGCATTAAACTGCTCTGAAGTTATCACTACAATCATAGAAGCACTGCCCAGAAAACTTTGATTTACCAAAAGTGCTGTTATCTCTTTGCTAAATTGACCGGATTTGCTCAGTTCACCTTTTTTATACACACCGGCATCTATACAATCATCTTGCAAAACTACCACATGCCAAGATTGTGAACTTGTTATCTTTGTTGTTAAATGCATAAAGTGTTCAAGCTTTGCTTTTGGAATCATATTTCGAGAAAATTTACGAGCAGAACGCCTCTGCAATATAGCCTTCTCATTCACTAGAAAATGATTGTTTTTTACTAGTGTAGAGTACACATCTTGAGATGGTATCTGCTCAGTAATATAACCCTTTGCTTCACAATAGTCAGTTGGGGCTACTTCCATTAATGGCAACTTAATTTTTTCAACAGGTTTATTTGTTGCAAAACCCATGGCTAAAACAGCACAACTAAATTCCTGATTCAAAAAGCCCATTTGAGCGTCAAGACAATTTGTATCGAACTCTGACAATATTGTTACTTTACGTCCTTGAGAATATGCAGAAGCTTGTATGGCACCTATTTGATGTCCCACATCAAGGTAAGCGTAACGCAATCCTCTATCTCCATATTTCCACTCACTTCTATAGGGGACTATGCTGAGAATAAATATCATGCCATTGAACTTTTCATTCAGTCCCACACTGAATTCAATCCCATCTTTTTCAATCTCTCTAATCAAAACAAGAGAATCTTGAAGTACATCTACATGGTAAATACCACTAATCACACCTTTGATTCCGCGTATTTGAACATAAAGTTCAAGCGGGTGTAAGTTACCAGCAGAAGGTGTATTGAGCTGATAGTAAGGCTTGGAGCCAATCTGTTGTTTTGAAGTAATGACGCGAGATAGTTTTACAGCTGTCAGTGCTTCATTTGTACTCAAAGGATATCTATACAAAAATCCAGGATATTGCTTAAATATACTGGGCTGAGAGGCCCAATCAATATATCCGCTTGAGTGTGCAACCCGTAGGGGTGTTAAAGCAGTATGTTCATATATATCAGACATTTTAATAGCTAAAATTCTAAACACCCATCCAGTTTTCATGAGAGTGTCCATGTCCTGCTGCCTTGGAGTCATTGGCAATCTTCTCAATGGCAGCTATACAAGAATCATAATCAACTTCATCGATTACTTCCGGCACAATCTCTTTATAAGCAATAAGCCCTTCTCTATCTATCACAAAAACAGCTCTTGCTAAACGGTCTTTTAATCTACCCTCGGGAATAAGGAGGCCAAACTTTTTGGCAAACTGACGATTTGTATCTACAACCACTTCCGCATTATCTATAGACTCATTTTGAACAAACTCTTTTACCGATTCAACATCATCAGTTGTAACCATAATAGTGTCTAATTTTTTGAGGCTTTTTACCAACTCATTAAACTTCTTTGCTCCCAAAGAACATACTTCAGTTTTAAGCGATGGGATTGCAATTATAAGCTGTGAATTAGGAGCAATCATGCCTATTACATTTTGTGTACCATCAAGCTTTGTGATACGTGCTGCTGGAGCTTCTCTACCTATTATCAACTCTTTTCCATCCAATGTGATTGGTGTTCCATGTACTGTTATCTGCATTATTTTTTCCATTTGTGTATTGTATTTTATACATAATATGCATAAAATATTCTATATGATTGATTATTTTATGTACAACTAGTTGCATAATATTAGAGTATAATTGGAAAGTATAATTGCGAAAAGGAGCAGATGAAATGCCTGATAGAATAAATATTCCAGACAAAGAAGAGTGTAAAAGTTGTGCACTTACATTTGCATATAATGAGATAAGTCTACTGTACGATATCGCTGTAATGCTTGCTTCGACTACGGATATAAAAGCAAGTATAGAAAAAGGGATGCGTGCGCTCAAACGTAACAACTATCTTGATCGTTGCACACTGTTTATGATTGGTGATGATAAAAGTCAATTAGAGATATACGCTTCCATTGATTTAACTGCCCAACAGCAAACAATGGCAGTTTATAAAATCGGTGAAGGAGCAACAGGACTCGCGGCAAAAAGTGCTGAACCTGTGGTTATTGAAAATATCCACAACAACATCAACTATCTAAATAAGATAGGCACTATGAATACAAAAGCCATCTCTTATGTAGCTGTGCCTATTATTAAAGAAGATGGCGTTATTGGTGTGATATCTGCCAATATCAATGAATCATCTGTTATGAACTTTGATGATATTGTCCACATGTTAACTATTGTCGGTTCAATTTTTGGCGGTACTTTAGCCACACAAATCAAATTTGCAAAAGAGAAAAAGAATCTCACGGAATTAAAAACATACTATAAAGATCAAGCGCTTAGTGAGTACAAATTTGAAAACATCATAGGCAAAAGCAGAAAGATGCAATTACTATTTAGTATGCTTGAAACTGTCGCACCCTCAGATGCCACTATACTGGTTCGTGGTGAAACAGGAACAGGTAAAGAACTCATAGCAACGGCTGTGCACAACTTAAGCAGACGTGTAAATGGTCCATTTATCAAACTTAACTGTGCTGCAATCAGTGAAACTTTACTTGAGAGCGAACTCTTTGGTCATGAAAAAGGAGCTTTTACCGATGCAAAAGAGGCTCGTAAAGGACGTTTTGAACTAGCTGATGGAGGAACACTGTTTCTTGATGAGATAGGAGATATAACCCAAGCACTTCAGGTTAAACTGCTTAGAATTTTACAAGAGCAAGAATTTGAGAGAGTTGGTGGAAATAAAACTATAAAAACTAATGTCCGCCTCGTTGCTGCGACGAACAGAAATTTAGAACAGATGGTTAAAGATGGAGAATTTAGAGAAGATTTATTTTATCGACTCAATGTAATTCCCGTAAATCTTCCACCTCTTCGTGAGAGATATGAAGATGTTAAACTACTTATAGAACATTACTTAAAGAAGTTTATGAAAGAGCATCGTAAGCAAATGAGCTTTTCAAAGCTTGCACTTGAGGTACTGCTCGACTATCCATGGCCTGGAAATATTCGTGAACTGCAAAATACAATGGAACGTATCGTTCTTATATGCCCTAATGGCGAAATAGAACCAGAGATGCTTAATCATGTGCTGCCATTTAATTATCAAAAAATGTATACGCCTGTAGAACAACCGACTCCTACTTATATATCCGAAATACCGAGAAAGACAGAGACGGAACAAGTTCAGTCCAATTTTGAGACTAATCAACCAACACAAAAGTTTACAAAATCAAGTCTCCAAGATATGGAAAAGGAATCTATTATACAAGCACTTATAGAACATCGTGGCATCCAAACAAAAGCTGCTGCGCAATTAGGAATGACAGCTCGTCAAATAGGTTACAAAATGCGAAAATATGGAATTGAGTTTTAATATGTATATTATAAGATATATGAAATAGCAAGAAGCGCTCAATTGCGCTATTGCTACTTTTATGGCACTTAAGTATAAATCATCGCTTTGCTCCGAATAAAATCTAATGATCCCCTCGGGATACAATCGTTGCAACTATCTCATCCGGAAGTTTTTTAACACCTGGCTTGATGTGCCAAACATCGCCATTACTAAGACTAACATTTCCGCCCCATTTCTCATCCGTGTCAAACTCAAGTGTTTGAATAATCTCTTCCATGTCTCTTTTTGCAAGATAAAAGAGTACCTGCCCTTTATCATTTTCTCTTAACATAATTGTTGCCATTTTAAATCCTTTTTATTTTTTTAAATGCTAAATGAATGTGTCCATTTAGCTACACTAGCCGCTGTGGCACTTCCAAGCTAAAGCCAAATCACTAAATGATTTCTCGTAAAAGCTTGTCTTTTACAAGGCAGGGTTTTCATTGCCTCTTTTAATTCGAGTAATTATGAAATAGCTTTTTCATTTTGTACCATATATTTTTGTGTACAGCACTGTCAAACAACACTTTAAAAGTATCCTGACTTATCTGCTGTATGAATGATGCAGCATCAAAATATACATCATCTCTGTCTGGAAAATCACTGCGAAAATGAACGCCTCTGCTTTCTTTGCGCTCCAATGCGCTAAGTGTCATGGCCTCTGCAATCAACATAGCATTTTTAAACTCCAAGATGGATGCCAGTTCTACATTATTGTGAATATCTTTATTTACACAATGCATTCCATATTGACGCTTCATCAAGTAATGAATATATTCTAATGCAGATAGCAATGAATTTTCATCCCTAAATACACCTGCATCTTTAAAAAGTGCTTCGCCTAAATTTTTACGCATAGAATTTATATTAAAAAGACTATCCCCACCCAGTACAAGTTCCACACGTCGTATCTCTTTTTCAACATAAGCATAATCAATCGGCTGAAAATCTCTTTTTTGAGCTCTTCTGGTTGCTTCTTTACCGGCAAGCCGTCCAAAGTATGCTCCTTCTAGAAGTGAATTACCTCCTAAACGATTGGCACCATGAACGCCAGTAACTGCACATTCACCACAGGCAAAAACATTTGGCATATCTGTAGAGGTATCTTCACGTGTCCAAATCCCGCCTATACTGTAATGAGCCGAGGGCGTAATTTCAAGCAGTTCGGTTACAAGATCTATACCGGCTGAACCAAGTGCCAACTTTCTCGCAGATGGCAGTTTTTCTTCTATAACTTTTTCACCTAAATGCCTGACATCAAGATATACTTTGTGACCTGCGAGCATATGTTTGACTATTTCACGTGAGAGTTTATCTCGTGTTTGGAGCTCGTTCGTAAAACGCATTCCGTTCTCATCGACCAAATATCCACCTTCGCCACGGGCAGCTTCACTCACCAGTGCGCCACTTTGTGCTAATGTTGTTGGATGGAACTGAACAAACTCCATATTACTTAGACGCATATTAGCGCGCAAAGCAGCAGCGATTACATCACCGGAACTTTCTTGAGAATTTGTACTGTGACCACGAAAAATTCCTGCATATCCACCACCCGCTAAAACCAAGGACTTACATGCAAAAGCTACAACCTGAGAGTTGTGACGTCTAAGAACTGTAACGCCTGAGAGATTGCCTTTGTACTTGGTAATGTTGAGAAATTTATGGTTTGAAAGTATATGAACACCCTCTTTGCGACACTTAAGAAACAGTGTTTGAACTATAGAGGCACCTGTTCTGTCTGCTATATAACAAGTACGGTTTGCACTTGCTCCACCAAAAGGACGCTGTTGCAGATTTCCCTCTGCATCCTCATCAAACCCTACTCCCATCTCTCTAAGTTCTGCAACGATATGAGGTGCCTCGTGGCACATCTTTTGGATATTTGCAACATGTGATAAACCATCAGCACCCTCAACGGTATCGTCAACATGTCGTTGCACCGAATCATACTCAGCCAAATTAATGACTGCATTAAAACCACCCGAGGCAACCGAAGAGTTTGAGCGAAATGGATTTCCTTTAGTCAATACAGCTACATTAAAGCCTGCTTTTTTAGCGTACAGAGCTGCATATAAACCGGAAATTCCGCTACCGACTACGATAACATCATATAGCATGCTTTTCTCCAAAGAATCTACTCATGTTTTCTTTAGAGGTATTTGGGATATATGCTAAGGTTAAGTTATCTTCTACATGCTGCGGGTCTACTGCGCCAAATAGAGCACTTACAACATTACCCATTCTCGCAAACTGGAGGGCACTTGCAAGATCATTAAGCTCTTTTGTACCCAATAAATCACCCACTTTAGAGTCAAACTTTCTTTTAAAAACATTTCCTTGAAGCAGTGAGGATGACGCCATCATTTTTAAACCATACCCTTGAATTGCCTGCATTAATGTATAATATTTTCCATCAGGACCCTTTTGATTTGAAAAATTATACGCCTCAGGTTTTCCTAGGTTATAAGGTGCTTGGATATACTTAAAATGGTGATTTTTTCCACCCACCTCTTGTGCAATCTCAACCATATCTTTGAGTGAGATATGCTCAGCATGCGTATCTTCATATAAAAAACCATTCCAAGAAGCTATTCCGTAATTGCGGATTTTTCCTTCTTTTACGAGTTTTTCAAAAAGTTCAAATGACTTTTTGATTTTCTTTTTTAGTGTTTTATAATCAATATATCCCAGCTGCATCTCTGGATTGTGCAAAAAGAAAATATCAAGAGTCTTCAGTTGCAAATTTTGTAGGGATCGCTCTACGCTCCAACGTAGGTATGCAGGTGTCATACAATGTTGGTCAACAATTATGTCCTCTTTTGTTGCAAACCCTGCATCTATAACATTCTCTGTAATCCATTGATACGGATTCTCAGGAAATGGAAAATCAAGCGGTAAAAAACCGGCTTTAGAAGTTATAACAACCTGTTCTCTTTTAGCTTTGCCATCATCAAACAACTCTTTTAATGCCTCACCAATCTCTCTCTCGCTGATTTGATAACGGTAATTTATAGCCGTATCAATCAGATTGATTCCATTTAGAATCGCAAGTTTTACAGAATCTTTATAGTTTACTATATAGTTCTCTTCACGGTAAGGTTCTTTACGAAAAGTGCCAAGTCCCAACGACGAAACAAACACATCGCCATCAAAACGATAAAAATCCTTGCTATATCTAGGAAATTGTTTGAGATAAGAAAATGTGCCCTCCTTCGTTGCATGTGCCTTCATTATGTTACTATTACTTTAATTGGTGCTTTTAACTTGAACTTTAACATGTCTTCAATACCGGCCAAAGTAGTTGTTGTGTTCATAGAACAACTCATACATTCCCCTTGATATTTAATCAGAACATCAAATACACCCTCAACTTCTTGTATATCTATCAGCTCAACATTACCGCCATCAGCTTTAAGTGTTGGACGGATGTATTCTTCTAAGATAGACTCAACAGCCTTAATCTTTTGAACAAGACCCATAGTCTCAAATGTGCCATCACCTTTTGCTTCAATGATTCTACGAGTTTTTTCTTCCAGCTCCCTTTGCTCATTAATTTCTGCGAGTAAATCAACTATATATACATCTTTATGTTCATGTCCGCCAGGTTTGATACATGACTTACAAAAACCACCGGCTTTTGTATAGTCTGTAACCTCTTCAACTGTAGTAAGCTTGTTGAGTTTTATCACCTCTGCCAATGTATCTTGAGAAACACGGGCACATTCACAAATGATAAACTCTTCTTCTAAAGTATCCATGCCTACATTGAGGTACATCGAAGCCGCTTTTTTTATAACATCGTATGCCATAACCGAACAGTGCATTTTTTGCCCGGGAACTGCCGGAACATCAGCTTCATCACGAAGTGCCTTTTCAACATCGATATTCGTTATTTTCAAAGCATCTTGAACTGTTTTATCCATACATAGCTCAGCCATCATGTCAGATGATGCGATAGCTGTACCACAACCAAAACTTTTAAACTTACTAGTTTTAATTGTGTCAGTTTTTGGGTCTATCAACCAATAAAGACGTACAGCATCTCCACAACTCTCAGCACCGAAATCAGCTATAATTAACTCATGGTCACCTTTTTCAGCTTCAGTTATCTCACCCATGTTAGTTGGTGTATCCATTCTTCTTTGTACTTCTTGTGAGTACTCTTCCCAGAGTGCCCCACCAATTAAATCATCTCTTGCCATAGATTCCTCTTTTTATAAATAATTTAAATGAACTATTGCAATTTCTATTCTTGAAGTAAATTACTACAAAATTGTCATCCAAGTAAATTAGATAGAACAAAATTTGCATTGTATTTTATAATTTTAACAAGAGAGGAATTATCATGTATCAACTTACTGCAATATTTAATAAGTTCTGCCTAAATGATGTCTTACAAGATTTGTATGATAGAAAGATAGAAGGGATTACAGTTACGGATGTCATAGGAAAAGGCGGTCTTGGATTTTTAGAAGAAAGTGGAACGATGGACCTCGACCCAAAAGTGAAAATAGAAATCATCCTTTCATCAGACACCTTTAAAGAGAATGCAAAAGAAGCAATCAGGGCCAATACACAAGACATAGGTCATGGCGCCGGTAAAATGTGGATCACTCCTGTACTAGAAGTGGAACGAATCAGAACTGGTGAAACAAATGAAGCAGCACTTACACAGTCTCACATAGGTAAAAAAAACAATACCTATGACAGCTACTTTACAATTGCAGACACTCCGGCTAGTTAGTTTGTACAACTTATGTGTTGTACAAACTAACTTATCCGACTCATATACTTAAAACTTGCGTAAGATGCTCAGTCAGCATCTCTTTTAAATCCGAATAATTCATTAATCAAATTTTGTTAATCTTTTGCTCATGCAAGTATTTTTCGCCGTGCATTTGATTTTTTTCATATCGTTATTTTCCTCCCAAGCTCTCAAAAGATTGTAAACGAAGAGCAATATTTAATTAAACCCAAATTATGCAATAGATATTTATATAGTTATTTAAATAACAGTTAAGAACTTTTGTCCTACAATTTTAAATTCATACAACAGCATAAAGGAAGACAAATGGTAAACAACATACAGCCACCTTGCGAGAACATGGGGCTTTTAATAGCCAGAATAAAAAACAAGATGCGAAAGCGGATGAATGACGAATTAAAACCATACGATTTGACCGCTGAACAAAGAGCAATACTCCTTATACTTTATGACAAAGGAGAGATGACACAAGCACAGCTTTGCGAGTTTACATCAATGGAACCTTCAAATCTTTCTACGACACTAAAACGTCTGGAAAGTAAAAACTACATAGATAAAATAGACCACCCTGAGGACCCACGTGCATATCTGGTCAGGGTAACAAAGCTAACCCGAACTATCGCGGATGATTTGTTAAAATTAGGAGTAACAACACGAGCAGATTTTCTTCAGGGAATAGATGAAAGTGATTTACTTATAACCTGCGAGACACTCAAAAAATTAGATAGAAACTTATAACGAGTAGATATGCAGAAATACTCGTTATTATCGATAAGCTCTAGCTCATCTTATATAAGCGAAAGCTTATAAAGAAATGTTCTCTCTTTAAAAGATGGGATATCGAGTTCTTGACGGTATTTTGCAATAGAACGTCTTACCATCTGGACACCAAATCTCTCTTCTATTTTTTCGTGTAAATATTTGTCGCTAAAGGGTTTATTTTTGTCTTCACTTTGAACTAACCTCTGCATAAAACTTTTAATCTCTGAAGTTGAAACATTACCGATAGCATTTGAGAAGAAATGTTTAAAGGAGAAGACCCCATGTTCACATTCAAGATATTTATCACTGATTGCGCGAGAAATTGTAGACTCATTAAAGCCTAGCTCATCTGCAACGTCTTGTAACCTAAGAGGTTTAAGTTCTCCTCCCATAAAAAATGTGTACTGTTTTTCAATCAAAACCAATCCAACATTATAAAGTGTTGCCTTACGTAAATCCAACAATTTTACAAGTTCTCTTGCTTCTTTAAACTTCTGCTTTGCAAAATTGTCATATTTATCAATTTGGTTGACTGTGAGATCGGGATAAAATTCATGGTTTATTTTTATAGTAAACTCATCATTTTTAAATTCAATAAACATGTCAGGCAGTACCTGCTGTTCCTCTTCCAAATAAGCTACTGCTGGCGGGTTTTTCAGATGTTTTAAAATATTTTTTGCATCATGAAGTCGCGGATGTTTTAAAAACTTTTCAATCTGCTCAAAATTTATAATAAGAGTGCTCATCAAAATACTTAATTCATCATCCATAACATAATCATTGAGCTGAAATAAAAAAGACTCTTTATAATCAACTGCACCTACGCCAGCAGGTTCTAAATGAGCAAAACGCTGGCGTATTTGTTCCACTTTATGAGCATTTATGCCCAATTGCTTTGCAATCTCTTCTATATTTCCTTCGAAATAACCCTCATCACTGATATAAAGTATAATCTGACGAGCAATCTTTTGTGAAATCGGCGTTGGGAAAAGTGGTGCAGAAATTTGAAAATCCAGTTTTTCATAGAGTGACTGACTGGACACACTCATCCATTCAATTTCATCACTAGAGGCATTTGATACCCGGTTCTGCGATTCCAGATATGCATGATGGGAACGCTCAGACGAACCTTCTGAAATTTCAAAACCAGATTTAGTCTCAAGACATGGGTTTTCATTTGTAATAATTTGTATATGTTTATCCAAATCACTTAAAGAGCATTGTAATAATGGCAACCAAGTTTGCATTGAAAGCCTTGGTAATTGCTTTTGTTTAAAATTTAGATTTTGTTTCATTGTTTTGTCTTCTTTACCTATTATACTATTTTTTTAATTGTGTTATTGCTCTATTGCAACACTACTGCATATTTTGTTCTATGTAATAGGAAAGTTTCTGCGGATTGGTTTTAATTAATGTAGATTTTAATACATTGCCTCAAATGAGGCAATTATTCTTAATATTTAAGACGAACGACACCATTTGGCTGTACAATCTTCATTTGACATGAAAGACGAGCTTTTGGGCTTTTTTCGTTTAACATTTTCATAACGGTAACTTCTTTATCTGTTACATCACTTAAAAACTCCATGCCTGATTCAATACTTACAACACATGTACCACATTCACCATCACGACACCCAAATGGAAGAGCACTTCCTGAAGCCTCTACAATATCCTGAATCGTTTTACCCGGTTTAACATTTATTGCTAAAAAATCATTTACAATTTCTACTCTTGTTGTCATATCATCTTCCTTTTTTTATTCAAATGGTTTAATTAACATTGGGCCTTTGATAATACATTGGCACGCTAGTCTAACTGGTGTTTGCTGAGCATATTGTTGAGCTGATTCTGCTTCTTTTTTAGAAATAGCACCCATTTCAACTAAAGTGTTTAACTCTTTGTCTTCCATATATGTTGTATATTTATCTTTGTCCCAAGTATCTGGATCAACTTTAGAATCAAAAACTTGCTCGTTTGGATTTGAATCCAATTCTTCAATTCTAACAACACAACTTCCACACATTCCGTCTTTACATTCTGTTGGTATTACAACACCGTTGTTCTGTGCAACGCGTAAAAGCAAGTCCCCCTGTTTAGCAAAAACACGTTTATCCATGCCCTCACCGAAACCGCAAAAAATAACATTTACCATATTCTCTCCTTTTTTTACCTATCTTCAATACACAAAAAGTCGGTTATGCTCCTTCTTTTTGAGATTGTTCTTTTGCCGCTTTTGCTGCTGCTCGCTCAGCCTTATGTTCACGAAGCCATCTGAGTTCTTCTTCTACCTCATCGTAACCGTCAAGGTCATCTATGGCTTCTAGTTCTGCTTCACGACATCCATAAGTATTGCCCTCTTCTATAAAATGAATCTCATATATCCTAATGACTTGAAGCCAATCACCAATACGTTGTACATAACCCTCAGCACCTGCCGGAACCAAAATCTCGTTAGGTTCATTAAAGGGATTCGAACCGTCATTTCGAATCGGTTTTGTCATACGGACACGTTGCCCCAGACGAAAAACTGGAATGATTTCGTCTTTAGTTGAAGCTGAGACTTGGCTGGCTTGTGCATGCGTGAGCTCCACTTGACACCTCCTCTAAATCATCACAACTTGTAGATGTTGAACAGCTTCCGCAAGCACTTGGGTTGTCATACACAGACCAAATATCAGCAGCAGAAGGCGAGTATCCATTTTCAAAGTTTTTATATACGCTAATGAGTGCGAACTTATAAAAATCTAACTTCTTCTCATCACTCATATTTTCTTGTTCCTGCGCTTTTTCAATCATTTCGCCATACTTTTTTAAAATATGAAAACGCTTAACATAAACTAAGCGCTCATCATATTCAAGGTCGAAAAAATCAAAATATTCCTCTGTATCCGTAAGTGTCTCAAATTGTTCTAACGTATTCATAATCTCTTCCTTTCTTATTAAATTTAAGTGCAATTTATAATCTTAATATATTCCTTTGAATTTACCAGTATTAATATAAAGTACTACATTTTTGTCGTTATTTACTAAATTTTCATCTCTTGTTTGATTTGTTCTACCCATGCAACAAGTCTATTATTTGTCAAATCTTCCTGATTAATGTCATCTATAGGAAGTCCGCAAAACTTACCACCTTTTTCTGCATAAGAGTATTTGTATTTATAATCCTTAGTCGGCCAATGTCCGAAGCCTGTTTCAGCTCCGCACTTATGAAAAAGATCATCCATTTTTCCAAGAGCACTCACAAAAAATTCTCCATGTGTTTCTTGATCACCGGCACCAAAAAAAGCTACTTTTTTACCGCTTAAATCCGGTTCATCATTATCCATCTCATAGAGCGGATCAACCCAGTCACGCTGGGGATCGCCTTGTCCCCATGTAGAAGAACCGATGAGTAAAACATCAAATTCTTCAAACTGCTCCAAGTCATCGTAATCTTCTTCCATGTTTATCAGTTCTGCACCATCAAACAATTCTTGAAGTTTTTCTGCTGCTGATAATGTTACACCACCGCTGCTTCCAACAAAAATGCCTATTTGAGCCATTTAATCATCTCCCTTACATGGTTTATATTGTTCATAAATTTCATGAGAATTATCAAGATATTTTTGTCCCTCTTCATAAAGTTTTTCAATTGTTCTAAAACTAAAGCGGTGGGCATCTTTAAAATATTTATCTACTAAAACAATGCGCCCGGCAATGACAATACAACGACCAAAACCCTCATGACTCATTTCCATAACAACATTACACATAACTCCTGTTTTACGCTCAAACTGTAAGGCAACTGCTTTAAAAATCATTTTTATCTCACCAATAAGCATCTCATCTATATCAGCAATAATTGGAATCTGTTTTAAGTCCTCTTTAGTCTTAACATATTTTTTAATAAGCAACTCTTCATCACTCATTTTAGACCAATTTCCAAATTGATCCGCTGCTCTAAGTTGACGAATCAACTCTTGTGTAAAATCATTTAGTTCAATATTTTCGCTCATGTTTGAGTCCTTTTTATTCAGCCCAACGTGCTAAACGCACATCGTCTGTAGTTTGTATATTCATTATTTTTTTAACCCATGGTGGAGGATTGCCGTTTATCATTTTTACAAGATCTTTGAGTACATCTTCAATTTTACTGTCATCTTGTGCTTTCATAGGATTTATCCCGCCACGAATAACTTTTGCAGCGGCTGTTCCGCCAATAGATTCACAATACATGATGTTTATGCCACTGAGCGCTTTGACTTTAAAATCTGTTTTGTCATCACCCACCATCTCTGAAGTATCTGTTTTTATGACGCCGTTTAGCTCAAAACCATCTTTTGAAACCTTGTAGACAACAAACTCTTTTGCACCACCAAAGTGTGCATTAATCGTCTGCATATCTTTAGACGCAAATGCGACTTTCATAGCATTTTGCATTGAACTATTACCTTCTACTGTTATTTTTGTTGATTCACCCATGATGTTTAATTCCTCTCTATTTATTTTGTCGCAATCTGAACAAAGCCCAGCTTACTTTCGCTAGCCGCTAAGGCTCTGAAGCTTGACTCTTTCGAGTCAGAATTATTCGTGATGTTTCACTTCACGAAGTTTATTTGCTACTTCAAAAAGAAAATAAGTACTTCCCTCATAAAGCTGGTCGTTTTTAAGTTGATTGCCTAACTCTTCATAATTTGGAAACCCTCTGAGGATTAATCCGGTATTTCTTTCTTGCATGTGCAATAATCGTTCTGTATGAAAGTTACTAATGACTAAATCTACATTTTTAAAATAAGGCACTGCATCTTCGAGGTCTCCGACAAAAACATTTTTTGCAGTTATTTTTTCTAGTACAGGGCTGTATGTTGTCGCTACTACCGCATCTATAGTACCTCCGACACTTTGTATCAGTTCCGCCATGCCAATACACATGTCAGGCTCACCGGTAATTACAAAGTGTGATGAACCTATCAGAAAATGACTGTCAAGCATTGCATCTTGAAGCCTTCCTCTCCATCTTTTTACAGATGGTATAGGATTAATTTGTCTTATTTTCATCAAAGAAGCGACAAAATTGTCGTTATTTTCTTGACCCATCAAATGATCAAAATGGAGATGTGTAATGTTGGGATTCTTTTTTAGCAATGCTTTTACAGCTATACCCATGGAAGTACCTATAGTTATAACAGTGGCAGAATCTCCAAGCTCTTTAATATCATCAACAGAGATTGCACCCGTACCAAGTTTACCCTGCCCTTCACTCAAATATCCGTCAAGTGATGTTGATAAATCAGGCAGTGCATAGGTCTCAAAACCAAAATCCGCACATAACTCTTTAACTTTTTCAATCTCTATAGGCTGCATGCTCACATGTGGAAAAAGGACTAATTTATTTGCCTTTAGCTCCGTAGTCTCTTGCGTATGCTGCTCTATAAGTGCCTTTACCGTAAGCGCCCAGCCACTCTCCATGCCACCCTCATAGTCCGGTGTATTTACATAACAGTAAGGTATCTCTATATGTACACCCACGTTGCGTACATCATCACCTTTCGTCTCCGTAAGCCCTGTTGTGTGTAGACCTATCAGTTCAGGTTTTAGGCTGGTGTTTTTCTTGGTAATATTTTCAATTGCCATCAAAATGGAATAATCTCCGCCATCAAGTATGGCTGTAATATCACTCACAGAGGTGTTATACATGGCGATAGGCTCATTGAAATGGCGCGTATAAAAAACTTTTGTATAAGATGCACACCCTTGTGAGCCATGCATAAGCGGCAAGCAGTTTCTTATTCCCATAAATGCCAATGCCGCTCCCATAGGCTGAGAATGTTTGATTGGGTTTACCTGTAGAGGCTTATGCTCACGTTTGTTTAACTCTATCGTTTCAGCTTCCATTTTAAGTCCTTAGTCATAAATAACCCCAGCTTCAGCGATAAATAAATAGCTCAAGTGCTAGGCAGATTTTCGCAGGACTAGCTTATCTAGTTCAAGAGAATCTAACGACGGAATTGCGCTATTTACTTATCGCCCGAAGGGAAGTTTAAAAAGAGGGCTATGGCTTCGTTAAAAGCACTTGAAGCTACAAGTAGCTCCTGCGCACTTTAGCCTTACATTAGCCCTCTTTTTAAGCTTCTGAAGCTGAGGTTATCTATGGCTAAGGACTTGACACCTCCCATGGTGCAGCTTTTGATACGTTTTTAAACACTGGATTAGCAAAAGCATCTTTTAAGTCCTCTGCCAGATTTAAAAGCCCCCCGTAGCCGCCGTAACTCACTTTTTTCTCTTGGTTTACGTCGATAAAAGATATTTTTTTCTTGATTGCAGTGTAGAGACTTCTACCTCCTGCGAGTAAGATGTGAGCGCCACGCTCATCTATTGCCTTTGACTGTTCAGATGTAGGTGCTTTCATAAGTAGTCCTGTTGGACCGAGATATTCTCTTGCTTTTTCTATGTCATCTGCTGTTGATTTACGGATGGATGTAGCCACAACTTCGATGCCTAAATCTTGAAGTCCCGAAGCTATCGACCATGCTTTGTTACCTCCGGTATTTAAAACAGCTTTTTTACCTGCAAAAAGTTCTCTGTAGGGGATAAGGTCAGCTTCGAGTTTCGCCTCTTCTTCGGCTATTACTTCCTCAGCTTTAGCAATCAGTTTTTCATCGCCCAAGGCTTTGGCTATTTCACGAATGGCAAAAGTTGTATCGCGCTTGCCGTAAAATGAAACAGATATCCAAGGGATGCCGTAATTTTCTTCCATCTTGCGACATAGTGTCACGAGAGATTTTGCACAAACAATAACGTTTAGCTTTGCACGGTGCGCTGTACGAATATTTCCAACACGCCCATCACCGCTCATGGAACTCAGAACTCGAATCCCAATCTTCTCAAACAGCGGAAGATACTGCCACATGTCCCCAGTTACATTGTAATCACCTATGAGATTAATGTCGTAAGGAGTTGTAAGTTCCGGCTCTTTTGTACCGATGAGATGCTCTAAAACTGCTTCGCCAGCTATACGGGAACCAAGATTTTTGCCTCCGACAAAACCAGGGGCATGCACAGGAACAACAGGGATAGAATGTTTCTCTGCACCTAGTTTACAAGTCATATCTATATCATCACCAACCATGGCTGTTACACAGGTAGAGTAAACGAAGATAGCTTCAGGGTTATAATGCTCGACGATATAATCAAGAGAATCTTGAAGTCGCTTATCCCCTCCAAAAATAACATCGTTTGTGCTGATACCCGTTGTAAAACCCATAACCGTATGGTCACGCCCTTTGTAAGAGCTCAGCGTCTCCCGAGTCTCCCATGAAGCACCAAGACAAGTTTGTGGACCATGTACTAAATGCACAGCATCCGCATAAGGAAAAAGCGAAATCTGCGCCCCGTCAAAAGCACATCCACCCGCCGCTAAACCAGGCTTAGGCATATCACACCCAGCACCCGGTTTTTTATCTTTAGAGTGCGAACAAGCACTCTCATTCATAAGCTCTTTTATCTTTGCACGATTAACCATCAAATACTCCTTAGAGTTGTATTAACAGTTATGATGCAAGTTTTGTTCGAGGAAGCACTTTTTCGATATTTGACTCAAAAATATAATTACATTATAATTACATTTCAACAAAAGGAGTTCTTCATGACAATGCTCACAAAAATCGGTAATTCTCAAGGTGTTCGCATACCCAAGCCACTCATACAACAAGCACATCTTCAAAACAGAGATTTGGAGTTTGAAGTTGTGGAAAATGGGCTTTTAATCAAACCTGTTCAAAATACTAAAAGAGATAGTTGGAAAGCAAATATTCAAGCCGTTTTAGATAAAAATAAAAATTTTAAAGATGAAGCCGTACTAGATGAGTTGCTGAATGACAGCGATTTAGAGGATTTTACATGGTAGTTAACATACTGCGATTTGAAATCTACTTGGTTAAACTAAACCCGACAGTCGGCTCAGAAATCCAAAAGACACGACCTTGCATTGTTATCTCGCCAAATGAGATGAATATTTTAAATACTATTATCATAGCTCCCATGACAAGCAAAGGATTTGATTTTATTTTTAGACCAAAGATAAAATTTGAAGATAAAAATGGACTTGTATTACTTGAGCAAATCCGCACAGTTGATAAAACGAGATTAGTTAAAAAGATAGGTCAAGTTGATAAAAATAAAGCAAAAGAGATATCTAATATATTGGTGAAGATTTTCGAATATTAAGCATTAGACTATGAAATTTTAGAAGACTATATGACATGAAGTCTCTCCATCCATAATTGACTTATAATAAGCATCCATATCAAAGAGCTCACATTTTCTCCATTCTGTAATAGGCTTTTTCTTTTTATGATCTTTTTTATCAACATAAGAAGTTTAGGGTTTAGGGGTTCACCCGACCCCTTTTGCTAATGAGGTTGAATCCGTGGCTTAGTTTAGAGCTTTTTTGTTACGATTGGTACCATTGTTGATAAGTTTTATGGGTGGCGACTGACTCCTGTACTCCTATACTTTTTATAATAGACTTCTTGCATAACCCAAAAAAGGTCTAAAAATTGCTTTTTATAATTTATGAAGAATTATGAAAAACTACAACAACTAAAACCAGAGATATTTAAAAGATTGACAGGTGTCAAACCAGA
>Ga0316206_1000787_pt1 | contig 35626 bp, 33 predicted proteins | sample 6monthpyrite_MG_FD_204942 | JGI IMG/M metagenome (GOLD analysis project Ga0316206, IMG submission 204942) | Microbial mat bacterial communities from mineral coupon in-situ incubated in ocean water Damariscotta River, Maine, United States -... | ecosystem: Environmental > Aquatic > Marine >...
GCGGGTATGTTAATCGAACATGAAAACCGTGCGCCTTACGACCGTTTCCGTGAACGCATCATGATCCCTATTACCGACAGACGCGGTCGTATTATTGCATTTGGTGGACGTATTCTGGAAACCGGTGAAGACACTAAAGGCCCCAAATATCTCAACTCACCCGAAACCCCGATCTTTCACAAAGGCCGTGAACTCTATGGCCTGTATGAAGCGCGCAAGGCCAACCGAAACCTCGAAAAACTGGTCGTTGTTGAAGGCTACATGGACGTGCTCGCACTCGCGCAATTCGGTATTCGTTATGCGGTCGCAACATTAGGCACAGCCACCACGGTCGAGCACCTGGAAACCCTGTATCGCGTTGTACCCCGGGTTATTTTCTGCTTTGATGGCGATCGCGCGGGGCGTGATGCTGCCTGGCGAGCACTCGAAAATGCACTACCCACTCTTCACGAGGGCCGCGAAGCCGCATTCCTGTTCTTACCCGACGGCGAAGACCCTGACAGCATGGTACGCAAAGAAGGTACCGAAGCATTTGAACAACGACTTGATCAGGCACAGCCATTGTCACAGTTTCTGCTGCAACAGCTGTCACAACAGGTTGACTGCAATTCGATTGACGGCCGTGCCCGGCTGGCAGAACTTGCACGCCCATTGCTTAACCGTGTGCCTGACAAGGTCTTTCGCCATTTGTTATTTCAGCAACTTGCGCAACGTGTTGGCATGAACACACACCAACTGGAGCAAATGATTGACACCGGCCCGTCTGAAAAACAGCAAGCAAACGCGCAGCACCGCTCCAGCCGACCACAACGTCCTGGCAAACGTCCGCCTGTACGTCATGCCATCACCCTGATATTACAAAACCCGCAACTTACCCAATCCATCGAGAACTACCATTTTCTACCCCAACTGGATATACCAGGCACAAACTTATTATTTGATTTACTTGAAATTTTGCAACAGGAACCCCATCTTAATACAGCAGCACTACTTGAACGCTGGCGCGACCGCCCGGAAGAAGTTCATTTGCTGAAACTGGCAGAGACCCATCTGCCCGGCGAAGATGAAAGTCTGCAAAAAGAGCTGCAAGACACCGTCAATCACCTGAAAAGCAGGCTGGGTTCACAAAGATGGCAAATTTTACAAGAAAAATTAGCTATGACTGGTCTGGATGAAAACGAGTTAATTGAATGGAATCAATTACTTAAGGAAAACAGCCCAACATCCGGTAACAAAGATGACTCTGGATATTAAGGGGCACTTATATTAAACTAGCGGATTACCATAATTAATGGTGCAAACTGCGCCCTTGCTGTCTGTGTGAAATAAAATACTCATGAGCGATTTGAATCAAAATAAAGCGACACCCACGATGCAGGACAAACAATCCCAGCTACGTATCCTTATTGCCAAAGGCAAGGAAAAGGGCTTTCTGACCTATCGAGAGGTCAACGACCACCTGCCCAATGAAATTGTAGACCCTGACCAGATTGAAGAAATTATCAGTGTTATCACTGAAATGGGGATCGCCGTACACGAAACAGCACCCGATGCAGACACCCTGTTAATGACCTCAAACAAGGAAGCCGACGAAGATGCCGCTGAAGAGGCTGCAGCTGCACTCGCTTCTGTTGAAGGTGACTTTGGTCGCACCACTGACCCCGTGCGCATGTATATGCGTGAAATGGGTACAGTTGAACTGTTAACACGTGAAGGCGAAATCAAGATAGCCAAGCGTATTGAAGCTGGCCAGAAACAGGTACTTGAAGCATTGGCCAAGTATCCATCAACACTGGAATTCGTCATCACCATGTACGAAAAGATCATGGAAGATGAAGGTCGGCTCACTGATATTATCACCGGCTTTATCGATCCGAATGAAGATGAAAACTTCACTCCGCCAACTGCGCAGCAGCCGTCTGCTGTCCAGGAAGCAAGCGATGACGACGACGATGCAGAAGAAGTTGATACAGGGCCTGATCCTGAAGAAGCGCAGGCAAGCTTTGGCAGTCTGCGTAAACTGTTCAACAAATACCAGGCTGCTGCGAGCAAGCATGGCAGCTCGGATGATCGCGCTCAAAAGCCTTATGTAGAAGCCATTGAAATCTTCATGACCCTGAAGTTTGCGCCTAAAGTTGTTGAGCGTCTGTTGTTTGACATGCGTAATATCATCAGTCGCATACGTATGCATGAACGCGTAATTATGGATATCTGTGTACAGAAAGCACATATGCCACGCAAAGATTTCATTACCTCATTCCCGGACAATGAAACCGACATGAACTGGCTGGATAATCAAATCAAGTCTGGCCAGAAATATTCAGCCGTACTGGAAGAATTTTCAAATGATATCCGCAAGGCGCAGAAAAAACTGTTGAACATACAGACAGAAAGCGGCCTGAATATCAAAGAGATTAAAGACATCAACCGCCGCATGTCTATCGGTGAAGCAAAATCACGCCGCGCGAAAAAAGAAATGGTTGAAGCCAACCTGCGACTGGTTATTTCGATTGCCAAAAAATATACCAATCGTGGTTTGCAGTTCCTTGACCTGATACAGGAAGGCAACATCGGCCTGATGAAAGCCGTTGATAAATTTGAATACCGGCGTGGTTACAAGTTTTCAACCTATGCTACCTGGTGGATTCGTCAGGCAATTACCCGCTCTATTGCCGACCAGGCGCGTACCATACGTATCCCGGTACACATGATTGAAACCATCAACAAACTCAATCGTATCGCTCGTCAGATGCTACAGGAAATGGGTCGCGAACCCACACCGGAAGAACTGGCCGAGCGCATGGAAATGCCTGAAGACAAAATCCGCAAGGTACTGAAGATTGCCAAAGAGCCTATCTCAATGGAAACCCCGATTGGTGATGATGAAGATTCACACCTTGGTGATTTCATTCAGGATCAGAACGTGCTGTCACCCTCCGATTCAGCCAACACCGAAGGTCTGCGCGAAGCCACGCACTACGTACTGGCCGGCCTGACTCCACGTGAAGCCAAAGTCCTGCGTATGCGTTTTGGTATCGACATGAATACCGACCACACACTGGAAGAAGTAGGTAAACAGTTCGACGTCACCCGTGAACGCATCCGTCAGATCGAAGCCAAGGCCCTGCGTAAACTACGTCATCCTTCACGTTCAGAATCACTGCGAAGCTTCCTCGACCTGGAATAATATATTCGCTCCTACAGTACACCATCAAATTGAAGTTAGTGATGTAGGAGCGGCTCCCGGCCGCGAACAAAAGAATCAAACACCTGAACCTCATCCCGTACTTACCCATCTGAATACCCACCACCTTCAATAAAGTGTCGAAATATTCTCCAGATTGTGTAAAATACGAATCCTTTAGGGCCTGTAGCTCATCGCTCACGACCATCCATGGTCTCCGCGATATCAGGCCATCCCTGACCAAAAGTTGGTTAGCGTGGTGGAGCTACAGCCCTGGAAAATCAGGGCCTGTAGCTCAGTTGGTTAGAGCAGTGGACTCATCAAAATGGTGCGTTCATATCGAAAGATATGAAATGAACGGGATGAATTCAGGAAAACCTTAACAGTCACATATTGTGAGCTGATGGCAATCCTGAGCCAAGCCGAAGGTACACCTTCGGAAGGTGCAGAGACTACCTGGGGACTGGTGCAAACCAAGCGTCCTTAATAACAGGCAAGAGCGTCCCGCATCCTAACAAGCTCATTGCGTTGAGGATGGTGAGATAGTCCGCTCCCGGTAGAAATACCCGGAACAAGTGAATCCATTGGTCGAAGGTTCGAGTCCTTCCGGGCCCACCAATTAAAAAATCATGCACAATGTGTGCATGAAAGCATAGTCAGGCCATAGTTACTCAATCAACTTGCCTAACTTCTAATCCTGCTTCAGATAAATCTGTCTTCTGTAAGACTATCGCCATTAACATGCAATATGCGCATGCAAACAAAACCAGGCAATTTTATAAGCATAAAATGGCCAATAGCCCGTCACCCAGAGATTCTTACCTCAAGTAGAATTTCACCCCTTTAGCAGACATTTTCGACTGGTTAATATCTTGAAAAGCTGACACTCAACGCCTTGCTTAACCAATAGTTTACGAAACGCAGCGTAGCAAATTGTCCGTGTTTATGCGTTTATCAGGCTTTGACAATTAAATACCCTCCAGCACCTAGCATAAAACTACCTGCTGTTTTTCTAGTCACGTTATCAAGCTTTTTACGTGATGCAAAGGCAACTATTTTAGCTGCTGAAAACGCATATAGAATTTTAACACTACCGAGGCTGACAACCATGACGGATATTATAATTAGGACATCTGACGTTTGTAGTGTAGACAGATTTACAAATACGGGTAATAAACTTGTGTAAAAAATAACTGCCTTTATATCACCCAGAGTCAAAATAAAGCCAGCAATAAAACTTGTGACTAACTTTTGTTTTTTTACAGTTTTATCTACTGTTATTGTAGTCGTGCTTTTGGATGTGATTAGTGTATAGCCCAACCAAAGAAGATATGTGGCTCCGAGATACTTAACAATCATAAATAAACTGCCCATTGTTTCAGCCACAACCGACAAACTAAAAATAGCCAGCAGGATAAATACCAAATCACCTAGTAAAATACCGGCAGCTACCGCAACACCGTTAGCTACGCCTAATGTTGCTGAGCGCGTAATAACTAGAGCCACACTTGTACCTGGTAAAGCTGCAAGTGCAAACATGATTCCAAATAATGTAATAATCTCAATGATGCTCATTATTTATTAGCCTAACAACCGTGTTAACTAGAACTTATAGCACTAATTTTACCTGTAAATCAATTACATAGTAATTTTTGTCTCGTTATATATTTCAGGAAAGCGTGACAGGTAAAAAATGTGTAGCCAACTAATACTTTTAATTTATGACATAAAATGGTTTTAATCTATATTGTTTAAATTATCAGGTAGTTATCACTAAAGGAGTATTGAAACATGAAGAACTTTAAGCTTTACGCACATCAATTGCTTTAAAATGGATTTCTGCTATTCCCGATACTTACACAGGATCAGCTCTGGCAAAGCTAATATTTTTTCTGCTCAATAGCGGCTTGCTCGCGCAAACTATCCAGCACCTGATCCAGCACGATAGAGTCACTGTTAAGCGAATACACCATATAGACAGGCAACTTAAATTCCGGGGTATCAGACATTCGGTACAATTTTCCTGTACTGAGTAATGGCTCTGCCATACGTACCGGAACAAAACAGGAACCACCGTTGCTGATAATTATCTGAACACCAAGCCAGCCAATATTAACTATCTGTGCAGGACGTTCCAGGTCAGGATACAGACTATTGTGCTGAGCGTAGAAAGCGGGGCCCCAGTCAACATAAATATAATTTTCATCCGGCCAGGGTTTATTCAGGTCAGTGGTAAGTAAAACGAGTTTTTCATCAAAAAGATGCTGTACGTGAATACCCGGGCTGTATTGAGGAGTGTACATCAGTGCCACATCCATACTGCCCTCTATGACTCGACGCATCAGGTCATCTTCGAATCCGATTTCACTGCGTAAGGAAATATCTGGTGAACTACGGCGTATTTCACCGACCCAGCGTGGCAGAAATACTTCCCACAAGGCGATACGTGCACCTATGGTGATGCTGGCGCGATACCGGCTGGGCAGACCGACGTCATGACGCGCCTGATCCAGTGTCAAAATAAATGCCTTTGCATGATGCACAAATCGTTTGCCTGCCGGCGTGAGTGTTGCACCCGAACGATTGCGAATAAATAATATTGCACCAAGATATTCTTCCAGACAGTGAATACGGCTACTCACAGTAGACTGAGTTACATGCAAGCGCGTCGCAGCTTCAAGAAAGCTGCCATTTGCGATAACCGCAAGAAATGTCTTGACCTGATTCATATCCATGACATTAATATCGATAATTTCGATATCAATGTCAAATAAATATCGTTTTACTTATATAAAGAAGTCCTCATAATAAAACTATCGGATTAAACGCGCCGTTGTTTGTCATGACGCACAACACGTCGTAGATATGATTATCCCAATCTAATTTGGCCAGGATATTTTTTAATTACCATCATTAAGGTTGAAACAAAATGATTTGTATTTTTGTAACGATGAAATTTAGCAACACACCGTTAAAACGCACACCCGTGGAACTGATACTTGATGACACTGATCAACGTATTGAACCAATACCGACAGATCGCTCAGGAAAAGCATGTTTTGATACAGCGCCCACCAGCGGCAAAATTTTAGTTGCCGGTATAGAACGTTATCAGGGCCGATTAGAGACCGAGATGCATATTGAATTGCGAAATTTGACTGAAATGGGCGGAAATTCTGATGGCGCTGCATCCGGTGGAATATCAGGTAGCACCGCTTATCCGAATATGGCAACACAAAAGATAATAGTAAATGGAAATGAAATACTCACTGATAGTGAGGGCTACCTCGTTAACCCAGGCGACTGGACTGAAGCATTTGCACGCCAGTTAGCAGAAAACGAAGGCCTGAAGCTGACCCAGGAGCATTGGGAGGTAATTCGTTATCAACGCAAATGGTATGCGGATCATTCTACCCAGGCCTCGGTACGTGACATGATCAAACATTTTCGTGAACTGTGGGGATGCGATAAAGGCTGCAATCATTATTTACATCAATTATTTCCACGTGGCGGCCCACAGAAACAGGGCAACAGGCTTGCCGGCTTATTGCGAACCAAAGGGGAACACTAGTTCTTGATCACATTGATTTCTTCTGGAATCAGCCAGAAGCATTACCTTCGTTCTTTTAACTGTTTATCAGCGTTCAGATAGATTATTTTCTCCAGCCTTATGCATCTTCATCCCATCGCCACAGGTATGGGATTATTGCAAGAGGCAATGCGCGCCCAACCCTGAGCCGATCCACTACCCAAGGCAAGTCCAATACGGACATCCGCACCATCTACTGTTTGAAACTGCTTTGGTATATTGAGTTTCACTTTTTTAAAAATCTGTATGAACGTTAAATTTTATTTCCAAATTACCAGAATAGTAACGAAGCAATAACATAACCAGAGATACAGAGACATTCAAGTGAATACACTTACCGAGTCAGTCAAATATCAACGACATTATCTTGTGCGTCAAGGAAGTCGGGGAAAGCAACACCTGGTGTTTAACCACTGTACTGCCCCGGAATTCATTCCACTTCATCAGCTTGCCGCCATTTGTCATAACAATCCAGGCCACAAAAATAGACCACATAGTCATCCATCTCTTCTACTCTCGCTTCAGAACGTGGGATGTCTTTCATGCATTGTTCACATGAAACTGTTTCTGTTGCTTGGTTCTCTGTGTGCTCGTTCATGATAATCCTCCGACTTTTTGTTACATCCTCACCTGTAAACAGACCCTTTTCAAGGCTACTCCATGAGACATGCTACTGCCGGCATGATCTGGAGCTACGCTATCTGCATGACATTCACTTGAATGTTAAGTGGTTCAGCATCATGATAGTGGTCTATGTAGCTTTAATGCCACCACTTGCACCTGCTTTTTTTACATTTTTTTCTTACCTGTTCTCAGTGTAGTGTCACAATGCCAATAAGTCTAAACAGGCTGAGCAGAAACAATTCATGAGATAAATAATAATTAGTACGGATTTATGTTAAAGAAGGTTAAACTTCACCAGCTCGCTGCCGATATAAAGATCTCTTGAAGATTATCTAAATGATTGATTTTAAATGAAACGCCTACTCATAATACTCGGTTTTATATCTGCTTTTTTCTATACCGCTCTTGCCTTTGCTGAATCGCTCAATGTGACAGCAACCAAGAATGAACCGGTCGGTAAACACATTCTCTTTCTTAAAGAAGGCAGCTCTCCCCTTAAACTCTCTGATGCCATTATTGCCTTCAAAAAAGGGCAATTTATAGCTGCCAGAGAATCATTTCTTAATTTCGGCATTAATTCCAGCCCCGTCTGGCTCAGGCTGGAAGTAGTCAATCAAATACCACGTTCGGTTACCAGGCGGCTGACTATTGCTACAAGTTGGCTTGATAAGCTGGACGTATATTTTCTAAAAAACCAGGTAGCCATCAACACTTACCATGCGGGTGACCGGCTACCATTCTCGGCTCGCCCTGTCGCAAACCGCTTTTTTCAGTTTGACCATACCTTCAAACCGGGCAATACAGTCATTTATATTCGTATTGCAACCGCAGACCCGATGGTCTTACCTGTTTACCTGTCATCCATTGAACAATCCTATATTAACGAAACATTCAATAGCTACAGTTATGGTTTTTTGTATGGCAGTATTTTTGTATTGATGGCCTATAACCTGATGCTGTACTTTAGCCTGCGCAGTTCACGCTATTTTTACTACTCCGTTTATCTGGCATTTTTTCTTGTTGCAAATCTGTCCTATACCGGCCATGGCTTTTACTGGTTCTGGCCCGACTCGCCACGCTGGCAAATATGGTCTAATCCAGTATTGATGGTTATGTTTACGATCAGTGGCCTTATATTTGCTACCCGCTTTTTGAACACACGAAAAACTTTTCCTCGCGTGCATCGAGCTGTTATCAGAATTTGTATTTTTTTTGCATCACTGCAAGCACTGGCTATCATATTAAATAGTCAGTCTATGGCCTTGTTATTGGCATTCCTGTTTATTTTTATTTTTTCTGCGACGATGGTTTTTCTGGGTGGACTCTCACTTTATAGCGGAAACAAGTCGGCAAAATATTTTTTAATCGCATCTGTTACTCATGTTAGCGCTTCTTTAATCACAGCCATGGTGGTCTGGGGTATTGTGCCCTATAGCATTCTTGCTTTCCGGGCTATTGATATTGGCATGATGATTGATGCCATATTACTGGCTATAGCACTGGCAGATCAATTTCGTATTCTTCGTGTCAACCAGCTTAATGCTGAAAAACTGGCTCACTCTGATCCGTTAACTCGCTTGAATAATCGTCGTGCATTTTATGATTTTACTCTCCCCGTCTGGAGTACCGGGCTGCGCAATCAACATGATATGTCAGTAATATTAATAGACCTGGATCACTTTAAGAGTATCAACGACACCTATGGCCACGCTCAGGGTGACCGGGTACTGATCAAACTGGCTAACAATCTTAAGCACACTATCCGTACTGGTGATATTCTTGCACGCTGGGGCGGCGAAGAGTTTATTATATTCCTGCCTGAAACCAGCCTGAATAAAGCCACTGCAATAGCTGAACGGTTTAGAAAAAATATCGAAAACATCCAAATACCCATAGGCAACAAAACCATATCCCTCACTGCAAGTTTAGGCGTTAGTCATAACGACATGTCCGAATATACTCTGGATGAATTAATTTCCATGGCAGACAAGCACCTTTATCATGCAAAAGAATCCGGACGAAACCAGGTTTACTCTCACTAATATTTAACGGCACCATTTCAACGAAAAGGAGTCAGTTGCTATGAAGTACAAGAAAAAAGCTGGTACGATCAATACTGGAAGATGGAGCGAACAGATCACTACTATACATTTACTAATAAATAAAAGTTAGATCCACGTATATGTTTGCCAATTACACTTAACAGGCAATGAAGTCGTATAGCCAACTAATACTTTTAAGTTATGATATGACCTGACTTGAATCAATATTTAAATTGTCAGATGGTTATCACTAAAGGAGCATTGAAACATGAAGTTCTTTAAGTTTGTCATACTACTTATACTTGCATTTAATGTTTACGCCGAAAATATACATAAAAAGGAAGCGGATTCTAACTGCAGGAAAGGCAGCTTCCTTTTGCCATGCCTGAATTTGAATAAAGCTGTTCGCGCGGGTGATGTAAAAAAGGTAGAGAAACTGTTACGTTCTGGTGAGAACCCGAATCAACAAAGCTATGGCGGGCCCGCACCACTACATCTTGCTGCAGAAAAGGGTAATATCCAAATTATCACCCTTCTGTTAAATGCAAAGGCTCAAGTTAACATCACTACAAATGGAGGAAAAACAACACCTCTTACTCTGGCAGTTATCAACTCTCACAATGAGGTAGTAAAGCTACTACTAAAAAATGGCGCGCTGCCACTGAATCCGGTCAAAGCAGAAGCAATGCATGCCCTTCATCGTTTAAACGATGATACATTCAAGTTAATGGTAAAGACTTATTGTAATAAATTTCCCGACAAATTCCCGAACTACTGCAAATAACTTATCATCCATTTCTTATGACCTCATCGTAACTCTCGAGGTAGCCCAGCCCAAATGGTCTAATGCTATCCAGCAACTAAAATCCTGATATTGCATCAGAACGTAAGAATCGGAACAACGGCACCGCAATCACTGCGGCAGATACCTGGCTTATAAACATACATCGATTAATACGAATAATATGGCAATAATATTCGACTTTCCCTTAACTTAAAATCGGTTTAGTCTTTGGATTCATCAGGCCAAACATGGGAGACAGCGATGCAGATCGACATTCAAATGTGTATGTCCCAATTTATAGCTCCCTCACGACAAAGTGGATAAATACCGCTACATCCAGGTAGTGCTTACCCATCTGGCTGGCATGGTGATTGAGGATATTGAGGCAAATCTCCACGCTGCCATTGACCGAGCCGTGGATGTACGTGACCATGAACTGGAGTAAATATAGAGTATGACCAACACCCCCAACACAACCACACAAAATGCGTCTGACCATAAACCACGCCCAATGATTGATCTGCTGGTCAGTATTGTAATCCCCTCTTTTATCCTGATGAAACTCAGTGGTGATGATACCCTTGGTGCAACAGCCGCTTTAATTGTCGCACTGGCTTTTCCTCTGGGCTGGGGTCTATTCGAACGACTCCAGTACAAGAAATTCAATTTTATTGCCCTGCTGGGTTTAATCAGTGTATTGCTTACCGGTGGCATCGGACTGCTGCAGCTCGATCCACAGTGGCTGGCTGTCAAGGAAGCAGCTATCCCCGGATTGATCGGTATCGCAGTGTTAGTTTCCACACGCACCCGTTATCCTCTGATCAAGACCCTGCTCTATAACCCGGCGGTTATTCATGTTGACAAGATTAAACGAAAACTCGACGGTCTTGGAAATACCGAGGCATTTGAAGCTCGTCTGATGAACGCCACTTATCTGCTTAGCAGCACCTTTCTCTTTTCAGCTATGATGAACTACATTCTGGCTAAATGGATTGTTACCAGCGCGTCGGGTAGCACGGCTTTTAATGAGGAGCTCGGACGGATGACACTGCTCAGCTATCCAGTCATCGTCATTCCCTCCATGATCATGATGATGGCAATCTTTTATTACCTGTGGCGAGCGATTCATGGCATGACCGGGCTTAAGCTGGAAGAAATACTGGTCACACACAGACCGGAGGGGGAAACATGACAACGCACCAAATTAAACAAAAGTTTATAGTCAGTACGATATAACTGAATGAGCAATCATTGTTAGAAATATGTAACATTAAAGAATGAGCTTGTTAATGATACCTATCGAAAGGGGATTAGAATGAATATAACTGTTGGAGTGGTCATGGGATCGAAATCCGATTGGGAAACCATGAAACATACAGTGGATACTCTGTCAATTCTGAAAATCGAGCATGAAACACAGGTCGTATCCGCCCACCGCACACCTGACCTGCTGTTTGAATATGCTGAAAATGCAGAGGACCGTGGTCTGGAAATTATTATTGCCGGTGCAGGTGGCGCAGCACACTTACCCGGCATGCTCGCAGCCAAAACACATTTACCCATACTGGGGGTGCCCGTACAATCCAGGGCGCTGAACGGACTCGATTCACTGCTATCCATTGCACAAATGCCGGCTGGCATCCCTGTTGGCACTCTGGCAATCGGTCGTGCCGGTGCGGTTAACGCGGCATTACTGGCAGCCAGCATGCTGGCAAACAAATACCCGAATATTCGGTCAAACCTGATTGATTTTCGACACCAACAAACTGACACGGTGTTAGCGAATCCTGACCCCAGAGACTCAATATGAAAGTTGGTATATTAGGCGCCGGGCAACTTGCAAGAATGCTTGCTCTGGCAGGCATCCCCAGAGGAATGGAATTCGTCTTTTATGATCCGAACCCAGAATCGTGCGCAGCACAGCTGGGGGTTTTTATTTGCGGAGAATATGACGACTATAAAAAACTGGATTCCTTCGTGAGTCAGGTTGATGTAGTAAGCATAGAGTCGGAAAACATACCGGTAGAAACACTTAAATACCTGCAAGAATATGTCGATGTGCATCCCGGTCCTGATGCCGTGCTTACATCACAAGACCGCCTGCTCGAAAAAACCTTCTTCAGGCACCTCAAGATCCCAACCCCTGAATATTATGCCATTGACTCAGCAAAGCAGCTTGAAGAAGTAGCGCATCAACATGACGGCAAGTTAATCATAAAAACCTGTCGCTTTGGCTATGATGGCAAAGGTCAGGCGATGTTAACAAAACCGGATCAGGCAAATGAAATCTGGCATGATCTCGGTGCTCAATCATTAATAGCCGAACAATGTATGGATTTCACCCGGGAAGTTTCCCTTATTTCTGTACGCAGCCAGCAAGGCAATGTTCAATATTATCCACTGACACAAAATCTGCACCGGAATGGCATCCTGATAAAAAGCCATTCAATATTAAATGATACACTACAGTCCGTTGCCGAGGATTATGCTGAAAGGGTCTTGTCAGAGCTAAACTACGTTGGCGTTCTTGGTTTTGAATTTTTTGTCTGTAATGAAATTTTGGTCGCCAATGAGATTGCCCCTCGAGTACATAACTCGGGACACTGGACCATTGAAGGGGCTGCCACCAGCCAGTTTGAAAACCATCTGAGAGCCATCCTCGATTTACCACTCGGTTCAACGAATGCCCTAAGCGAATGCAGCATGTATAACCTGATCGGCAGCATGCCTGATTCAAGGATAATCATGAATCTGAAAAACGCGAAATTACACGATTATGGCAAGTTACCGCGTGCAAATCGTAAGCTTGGTCATATCACACTATGTGACCCGACTCCTGAAGACTTATCCACTGTCGAAAATATTATCATACAAAGCGGTGCAACAAGGGCAATGTAAATGTTAGCGAATAGCTTATTCGAAGCTAAGCCAGAACAGTACAGGCGCGAATTTATTTGCTCCTGAACAGGGAAATTATTTGATACAAACCAGAAGCTTTTCCTTCGTCATTTTAACTGCATACCAGGATTCAGATAGATGATTTTTTTCCAGCCTTGTGTTGCGCCATCCCATCTCCACAGGTATGGAATTATTGTAAGAATAGCATAATGAAGATGTGGTGGTTTTCCTTTAGCGTTGCCACTATTACCGACAGTGCCAATTCGTTCAGCGACACTAACATAGTCACCTGCATGCACGTTCATCTCGGCCAGATGAGCATAATAATGTATGCGCCATTTTGGACCAAGTATCGCAACCACGTTGCCGCCGCGTTGAATATTAGCCTTGTACACCACCACACCATGGGTTGCTGCTATAACCGGGGTGCCTGCTTTTGCAAAAATATCGATGCCTTTATGAACCCCGGACTTCCCCCAGGGTTCATACCAGAATGTTTTTGTGTGCCAGTCTGAAGCAGTTGCATTTTTAACAGGGATAACAATTTTTTGCGGCAATAACAGCCCGCTCACTATAATCGTCACCACAATCAATAGTACTTTTATTTTTGCACTGTACTTTTTTTCGTTCGTAAATTTCAGCTTGTTATCCTTTTTTAATCGCAGCACCTGTTTGACTATTATAACGCCATACATTACTGGATTCTGCATTCAGATGAATGCCGCCCAGCCATCGGTCGATACCATTCATACTGACCCAGTCCGAACTGTCTGCAAGTAAGTCGCTGCCAATGTCTGTCATTGTTACTTGCCAGTCTTTTGGTAATTCTCCTTTACGATCTATCGTAATCGCCGGGTATTGAGCATTGGCCAACTGATTCAGTACCAACCAGTAACCGGTGTCGCCCAAAAATGTTAATGGCTCATAGTGATTGGTGTACCAGCCAAACAATCTGGCTGCGTTAATATCGCCCTTGTCTTTGAGTATCTGCAACGTCAGCTGTTCAGTCAGGCTTAGGCCATTATGCTCGGATGGCAGTTCCTGCAAGTGCCTTATTAACGCACCAGACATTGTCGGTATGTCTGGTGTTCCCTGTTCCGTTATACGAACCAGTCTCTCAGGTGTCGGCGCTGTAACCGCCTGCCAGACTTTATGCCCAAGCTGGTAATGTTTTTCTTCAACATAGTTAAACTGCCTCCATAACACACGTAATGCTTCTGGTGGCAACTGACCCACGCCATTAAATATTTTCACGCCCGGCACGTGCGTAACACATATAAATTGCATTTGCTGTGGACGATATTTTTTATCCCTGAAAAAATCCAGCAGGCGCGCAAAGATCAGTTGATCGTATGAATCATGCTCAAACCATAACATGACACGTTCGTAGCTTTTGGCATATGCGAGATCATCATAATCTTCTGTCATACCATTCAGCGCATTAGGGACGTTATATGCTTCCTTGATAAAACCGGCGCGAATTTTTATAAAATCTTGCAGATTTTCGGTCTCTGGGACAGGGCCTTGTACGAAAGGATCAGGAAATGACATGAAATCACCACAAAATCCTGCAACAGAAAGGGTATGCTGAATGTCTGAACCGCAACGAATATGAAGCGTTCGCATATCGGCATCCAGCGCAATCGGGTTTCCTTTTTTTATTGCCTGCAATTCGATTTTTGCGTGCTCGATGTGTGCCTTGAATGCAGACCAGTTTATAAACCGGTGTTCACGCGCAATTACGTGCTGAGCATCACTGAGCTTGAGTTTATCTACTTTACTCATTGATGTTGCAGAAAGATGTTTGCTACCACGATCCAGTGCTGACGATAACCCCGTACGCCATTGTTTAAGCAGTTCTTTTGCACGCTTTTTCTGTTGTTCAATAGAAAGGTGTTTTAAGGCACGCGGATCTTCGACATCAAAAGCATAAGACGCACGCTGGGTAGATAAAGACTGCTCACGCAGCCCGGAAAGGGATTCGATCATGACGACCTCCTTGGTTATATCCTGTGCCCGCTATTCAGGATGCAAGGAAATCGTTGCATACTATATAATGTTTGCTGGGCGCAGCCCTTCCCGCGGGCGGGACGCTGACAAACCAGCGTTACAAGGATAATAAACCCGAAGATCGAAAATATCAAATTCGGCAAATCTGGTATTACAATGATATAAAATGTACCCGAAAGTCATCTAATTGCATATTAAAGGTAATGAAACGATCGCCATCAGGCTCAATGGACTTATGTTTTAATAATTGAATTACGCATGCCTTCGGCATACACTGAAAGTCGGTTTTTGTGCTGAAAATGCCGTACTTCTATTTTTCTTTACCCTGCTCTCACAGAATGCGGGAGAGATACTCCAGGTTTTGGAGATTTGCTTATACACAGGAGGTTTTTATGTTTGAATTTGGAACATTTGCAATTGCTATCGGTGTGCTCGGTGTGGTTATTATCGGCATGGGGGTCAAGAGTATACCGCAAGGGTATGAATGGACAATTGAACGCTTTGGGCGTTATTCACGTACCGCCAAACCTGGACTCAACCTGATTGTACCTATTATTGACCGAATCGGTCAGCGTATTAATATGATGGAGCAGGTTCTCGACATTCCCACACAGGAAGTTATCAGTCGTGATAACGCCATGGTCGCAGTTGACGGAGTTGTTTTTTATCAGGCCGTTGATGCAGCACAGGCTGCCTATGAGGTTGCTCGGCTAGAGTATGCGATTCAGAATCTGGGGCTGACCAATATCAGAACCGTTATGGGGGGCATGAATCTCGATGATTTGTTATCCAAACGTGATGAAATTAATACCCGTTTGCTGGGCGTGATTGATGCGGCAACCAATGCATGGGGCGTGAAGGTAACACGTGTCGAGATCAAGGACATTAAACCACCGCTGGATCTGGTTGAAGCCATGGGAAAACAGATGAAGTCTGAGCGCGAGAAACGCGCCAATATCCTCGAAGCCGAAGGCTTGCGCCAGGCCGCTATTTTACGTGCTGAAGGTGAAAAACAGGCCGCCATTCTCGATGCTGAAGGCCGCAAGGAAGCCGCCTATAAAGATGCAGAGGCACGCGAAAGACTCGCGCAGGCTGAAGCCAAAGCGACTGCGGATGTTTCTATTGCGATCGCAGAGGGTGATATCAATGCGATCAATTATTTTGTTGCCACCAAGTATATTGACTCATTAAAAGATATCGCATCAGCCGATAATGAAAAACTGGTATTCCTGCCGCTTGATGCAACCAGCGTACTTGGGGCTATTGGTGGCATTGGTGAAATTGCCAAAACAGCACTGGCACAACAGAAGGGCTAACGCATGGAAACAATTACTTTTTGGCACTGGCTGATTCTGGGTATTGTTCTGGTGGTACTTGAGGTACTCGCACCCGGTGTTATTTTTATGTGGATGGGTATTGCAGCCATTATTACAGGTATTGTGCTCGCAATCATTCCGGGCATGGGATGGGAGTACCAGCTAATTCTGTTTTCAGTGCTGTCCATTATATCGGTTGGAGGTTTCAGGTTTTATTCCCGCCAGCATCCGCCTGCCGATGAAAGCGCTACATTAAACCGTCGTGGCCATCAGTATATCGGCCGTACTTTTGCGTTGAGTTCTGCAATCGAAAATGGTGTCGGTAAAATACATGTAGATGACTCTCAGTGGATTGTGCATGGACAGGATTGTGCAGCTGGAGAAAAAGTAAAAGTGATTGATACGGAAGGTACAATTTTGATTGTTGAGACACATGGACGTTAAAAACATTTTCAATAGCACCCTTATGAATAATCGGCTATTTATTAATATAGTAAAATTGACATAGATCATTATTGTGCCAGGAATGGTATATTAGTATTAACAAATATAGAGAAGTATTTTAACCGTCACGTAATAATGGATTAATCAATCATGCCTGATCTGGATTATTTTAAACAAAAATTACTTACACGCAAGGCTGATATTAGCCAACGCATCAGTGCAATCGATAAAGATATGCGCCATGAAGGGATGTCGGCAGACTGGGAAGAACAAGCGACTGAACGTGAAAACGATGAAGTCCTTGACTCTCTGGGCAATAGCTCAGAACAGGAACTGGCTCTGATTATGAATGCGCTGGAAAGAATTGATAGCGGACAATACTTTATGTGCGCCCAGTGCGATGAGGATATCCCGCAAACCCGCCTCGAATTATTACCCTTTACAACACTTTGCGTAAATTGCGCGAATAAACTTGAACAGTAACAGGAAAAAAACATGCTGAATGAAAAACACGATCTTATACATGAATTACCCGAACATAGAGACACCATACATAAACTTAAAATCAGTAATTCACATTTTGCACGGCTTTTTGAGCAATATCACGATGTTGATCACGAGGTACACCGAATTGAAACCGGTGTAGAAACAACTTCTGACGAATATCTTGAAGAAAAAAAGCTGAAACGTTTGCACCTTAAAGATGAGCTTTTCCAGATTATTAAAAATGCCTGATACTTCAGCTTGAGGGAAACATTCCCTCAAGCTCTCAGTTAACTTAGTTTGCTATCACCGGTTCAATAATAATGTCTACACGTCGATTAAGACGTCTTCCGGACTCATTCGCATTACTGGCTGTTGGCACATCTTCCCCCTTACCCAGATAAGTTAAGCGCTGATAGGCAACTTTCCGATCAAGAAAATATTGATGTACTGCCTGCGCCCTTCGTTCAGATAACTTCTGGTTATATGCCCGTGAACCCGTGCTGTCGGTATGGCCTACAATTGTCAGTGCCGTTTTTCCATAGCGGTTCACTACCTTTGAAATCTTGTCTAGCGTACTGTAAAACGATTGCTTGATTCGGGTTGAATCCACTTCAAATGCGGTCTCGCTGGTCATTGTAATCATGATTGTGTTCTGGTTTTTCCTGATATTAATTGCACCGGACTGACGCTCGGGCAGCAACACCTTCTCCAGGTCCTTTTTCTGGCTATCCATATATGACCCTACTGCAAAACCAGCTATACCCCCGCCAACTGCACCCAGCAAGACCTTCTTTTTACGTTTGTTTTTCGTGGTTAAACCAATAAGTGCGCCGATACTTGCGCCAATAATTGCGCCTTTCTCTGAATTGGTCATGCTTCTGTCATTACCAAATTCATCTTTTACACAGGCGCTCAGGGTAAACATAACCAGGACCGCAACACAGATTGTTCGCATAAAATTTTTCATATATTTTCCTGATATTACGGGTGGTAAAACTATAATGATAAGTTCATTATTAACTATAGCAATAAAATACTATTGATACAGGTCATTGTCTATGTACAAAATCAGATCAATCATTACAAGATCACTTACTTTTTTGACGTTTTTTATTGTGCTTCAGCCTTTCATAGTCACTGCCACCGACCTTGACGCCACGACCTCGCGAGCAAGCAACATACTCAGATCTGTTGATGACCTCTGGCGAGGATCATCATCACACGCAATGATGACCATGCGCGTTAAAACAAAGCACTACACGCGAACCATGAAAATGGAAGGCTGGTCGAAGGGCAAGGAAAAAACCCTCCTGAGAATTATTGAGCCTTTACGGGAAAAAGGCACCGTAACACTCAAATCAGGCAATCATATTTATACTTACCTGCCAAAAACAGACCGTACGATACGCCTGACCAGTGGCATGATGATGGGGTCATGGATGGGAAGCCACCTGACAAATGATGATCTGGTTAAAGAAGCCAGGCTTGAAGATGATTATGATGCCAGCATTAGTTTTGAAGGTGAAAGGAATGGTCAAAAAATAATTGAATTTACCCTGACACCCAAGCCGGACGCCGCAGTGGTCTGGGGTAAATTAATTTTAACCGTGCTTGCGAATGACTATACACCACTCCGGGAAATTTATTTTGATGAAGCCATGAATGTCAGTCGCACAATCAGCTTTACGGATATGAAAAAATTAGGTAGCCGCATAAGACCCTCTGTCATGCGCGTTGTACCAGCTGATAAACCTGATGAATTTACTGAATTCATTTACCTATCACTCGATCTTGATATTGATATTGATGACCGATTTTTTTCACTGTCTACACTGAAAAGAAACTAGACATGAATATTTTAAGCCTTGCCTCTAAAAATATCCGCCGTAATCGACACAGAACACTGGTGACGATGCTGGCAATGGCTTTTGCATGTGTCATTATTATTATCTACAGTTCCTTAATGAAAGGCATGGTCGCTGGCAGTGAGCGCCAGGCGGTTATTGTTAATATGGGCGATATCCAGATTCATGCAAAAGGTTATCGTGATGATCCTGATATTTATAACAGAATAAAACAGCCAGACCTGCTGATTAAAAAAATTCACAACCAGGGTTTTCTGGCTTCGCCACGTCAATATGGTTTTGGCTTGATCGCCAGTGATGAAAATTCATCCGGGGTCCGCTTACGTGGTATTGACCTTAAACTGGAAGCCACAGTCACCCAGATTCATTTACACCTGATGAAAGGTACCTGGCTGGATTCCACCGACCCAAACGGTGTAGTCATTGGCAAAAAGATGGCGCGACTACTTAATGTATCTGTCGGTAGTGAGCTGGTTTTCATAGGGCAGACAGCTGATGGTTATATGGCCAATGATATTTTCAGGGTAAGGGGGATTTTAAAATCTATTTCCAGTGATATTGATAACAGCGGTGTTTTTATGTCGAATCAATCACTGACAAAACTACTCACTTTACCGCAAGGTGCTCATGAAATCATTATACTACGGAAGGATCGAACCAGCGATCTCATCAATGCCACCATGACCATTCAATCACTGGCTCCTGATGAAGAAGTGCTTAACTGGAAATCACTAAACCCTGTTATCGCGCGTTTTCTTGAAACCGCTGATGTGCAAACCATGATTATGATGATCTTTACTTATATAGCAGTGGCTTCGGTTGTACTTAATGCAATGTTAATGAGTGTATTTGAGCGCATACGTGAATTTGGCATTATGAAAGCCATCGGTGTAACACCCTTTCAAACGGTTTTACTGGTTTACGCGGAAACGTTTTTTATCACACTGAGCGCCAGTGTAATCGCACTCGGATTTGGCTGGTGGGGAGCCAGTTACTTACAACAACACGGACTCGATATGTCAGCGATAGCCGGGAATATTGCCTTTGCAGGTATAGCACTGGACCCCATATGGTATGCACTTGTTACTGCTGACATCTTCTACATGCCTGTTATTTTTCTATTTATCATTGCAGCAATATCCGTGCTTTACCCGGCCATAAAAGTTGCCAGGCTTAAACCCGTTGATGCGATACATCATCAATAAGGAACTGTTATGAACCTGAATAAACTGGCATGGAGAAATCTCTGGAGGCGTAAACGCCGCACTCTCATTACAGCTTTTTCAATCGCTTTTGGTGTATTACTGGCAGTTACTTTTACCGGTGCAGGTGATCACTACTACACCCGCATGATTGATGCCGGAGCAAGCATGGGAATGGGGCACGTTACAATTGAGGCTCCGGATTACAATCGCGCGCCCAGCCTGAAAAAAAGACTGTCCAAAATAAATGAATTGCGCCAACAGGCTCTGGAACAACCTGGTGTAACCGATGCAATGACTCGCATTACCGGTCAGGTTATGTTTGCAAGCGCCAATAAATCGGTAGGCGGCATCTTCATTGCTATCAATCCAGATCATGAAACAGCTCAAAACAATCTGTTTATTCGCTCTATTATCAAGGGAAAACTTTTCACAACCACAGGTGGTCGCCATATTCTGATTGGATCAAGCTTAGCCAAAAAACTACATTTGGATATCGGTAAAAAAGTTGTCTATACCACAACCGACGCAACAGGTGAAATGGTGAGCGCAATCGCCAGAGTCAGTGGTATTTTCAAAACCGGCGTTAATGATGTTGATACCGGCATGGCTTTATTACCATTAGCAAGCGTACAAAAAACGCTGGCATATAAACCGGATGAAGCAACACTGATTGCATTGATTCTCAAAGACCAGCGCCAGGCACGCAACATGCAAACCATGCTTGCTAGTCTCCCTGCGTTTTCTGGCACCGAAATATTAAGCTGGCAACAATCACAGCCCGACCTCGCAGGGATGATTGCAATGGATAAAAGCATGAACTATGCCAGTCAGCTCCTTATTGCCTTACTGGTTGCCGCTGGTATTCTTAATACCATGTTAATGAGCGTGCTGGAACGGTCGCGTGAATTCGGTATTATGATGGCATTAGGGATGTCACCAGCCACTTTGTTCAGACTGGTCATGATTGAATCATTCTGGCTCGCAGTACTAGGACTCATTCTGGGCTCACTCATTACCCTGCCGTGGTATATTTATATGGCAGACACCGGCATAGATCTGAGTGGCGCCTATGGTAGTGAATTTGATTTTGGTGGCGTACTGATTGACCCTGTTATGAAAATTCGTCTATTCAGGGAAAGCGTTATTGCGATACTGATCGGTTTATTCAGCCTGGCACTACTTGCAGGCGCCTATCCTGCCTGGAGAGCAGGACGCATTCCTCCCGTTGAAAGCCTGAAAACAATATAAAGGAAAAGATAAGGCCATGACACAAACAACGCTCAAGCCTATTGTTCAACTCAAGGATGCATGTAAAACCTACAGTCAGGGTGACACTCAGGTACATGCCGTCGATCATCTGACCCTGGAAATACAACAAGGTGATTTTGCTGCCTTGTCTGGACCTTCCGGATCGGGAAAAACAAGCGTTCTTAACTTAATAGGTGGACTGGACACACCGACTTCTGGCGAAGTCTGGGTTAATAATATTAACCTTGCCGCCCTTAGCAGACGTGAGTTATCTCAATTAAGAAAAAACCATATTGGCTTTGTATTTCAGTCATACAATCTTATCCCTGTACTCACGGCTTATGAAAATGCTGAATTTGTACTTGAGCTTCAAGGTACTCGCCGGTCAGAATATCATGACAAGGTCATGTCAGTTTTAAAAGATGTCGGGCTCGAAGGGTTAGAGCATCGTCGCCCTGATGAAATGTCAGGCGGGCAACAGCAACGTGTTGCAATTGCACGTGCAATTGTCACTGAACCCGCTATTGTATTAGCCGATGAACCCACTGCGAATGTTGACTCTCATACGGCTGAGTCACTACTCGATCTGATGCAAATGCTTAACCATGAAAAAGGAATTACATTTCTGTTTTCTACGCATGACCAGCATGTCATGAACAGAACCCGACGACTGATTCACTTACTGGATGGTAAAATAGAATACGACGAGCTTAAACCTTGAAGACCTTCAGTCTGTTTATTTGTCTGACTTTCTCTCATTCCTGCCTTGCTTTTTATGAATGGCAGAATTCAAACAATAGCGCTGAACTACGTGGATTATTCCGTATATCTGGCATCATGATGAACAACCCGGAAGATATTTATTTCTATACAAACAAACGGGCAAGTGGCACTGCGCTATTTACACGGCTGATGTTAAACGGGAAACAGGGTAATGCTTTAAGATATGAAGCGCATATAAACCAATCCTATATACCTGAAAATCTATTAACCAGTACACAGGTACAACCCGGTATTGAACGAAGCTCCAAACCCGAATGGAGTTACAGCAACCGGAATTTTTCCCACATTGCATTTGACCGTCTTAATTTTCGCTGGTCGAAAAACAATGTTGATATCACGCTGGGGCGTCAGGCTATTAATCTTGCAACTACTTTTTACTTTAGCCCCAATGATTTCTTCGCGCCGTTTGCTGCACAGGATTTTTATCGTGTTTACAAGCCCGGTGTAGATGCTGTGCGTGCAGAGATACGTATAAGCGATTTATCACAACTTGACGTAATCAGTGTTGCTGGCTACAAGCCTTTTGCAAAATCTATAACAGGATGGTCTAAAAAACCTGATTCGGACAGACTCTCTTCACTGCTCCGTTTTTCATCAACTATCAAAGACTATGACTGGAGTATAATCACCGGCAAGGTTCGCAATATAAAAATACTGGGGGCCTCCTTTCAGGGTGAGCTTTTTGACTGGCTTGGATTACGTATCGCTGGCCATCATGCCAGACCAGACGAGCCTTTATTGAAAAACTACAATGAGTTCACGATTGGTCTTGAACACAGATGGGAGAATACACTTGAAGCCAGGCTGGAAGTTTTTTATCACGGCAATGGTTCAGATACAACATCTAACTATGCTACCATGGCGACCGACACGCCATACCTGGCACGACGCTACAGTGCATTCAGCCTGGGTTATGAATTAACACCACTACTGAATGCACAGGCACTATTAATCACCAATCACATTGATCAATCTAAATTATTATCGCTTTATTTTTCCTATTCAGTATCAGATGAATCAGAACTTGCAGTCAATATCTCAACTACTTACGGAAAAAAACCGACTGGCATACCCGTTACTAGCGAGTTCGGCGCCTATCCTGACAGCGTTCAGATTGAGTTCAGATATTATTTCTAGAAAGAATTTTTCTTTTCTCTAAATACCGTTGATAACTCACAAGCTTTCTGTCAGTGCGACTGCGACAATTCGTCACGTCCATTTATATTATAAAACTGCTATAAACACGTAATTAGCCATTTCATCGTCATAACTATATTTTAAAAATACACCAGGGGAACAAATGATTAACACACGATTACTATTTGCCTTAACCAGTCTGACACTTATAGTCTACGGCTGTGGAGGTGGTGGAAGCAGTACTAACAACGATATCGATAACAAGCTCATAAATATCATTGCCGCAAAAAACCTGACAGGTGACCCAAGTACCGGGCGTACCCTACCGGATATCAATGATCCATTAGCTCAACTGGGTATGAAATTATTCTTTACTAAAGGATTGGGTGCAGATAAAGACTCAGCATGTGTTAGCTGCCACCATCCAGTATTAGGCGGGGGAGATAACCTGGCTCTCTCAATAGGGGTCGATGCCTTAACGCCTGACCTTCTGGGTGTAGGTCGGCAGCATGTTATAGCTGCACCCGGATATGATGGCGGCCCAACTGTTCCTCGAAATGCACCAACAACTTTCAACCTTGCTCTATGGGATTCAGTTTTATTTCATGATGGCCGCGTTGAAAGTCTCGGTAAAACAGCTGGAGCGAATGGTGGTGGGTCAAATGGAATCAGTACGCCTGATTCAGGCTTTGGTGTCGCAGACATTAATGCGGGCGCAAATCTGGCCGAAGCCCAATCACGTTTTCCTGTCACATCACCTGAAGAGATGCGTGGTTTTGATTTCCCGACGATTAATTCAAATGTATTAATACGAACTGATCTTGAAAATCGACTCAAGGGCGTAACCAGTACTATTACAGCACTAGGAACCAACGACTGGCTTACAGACTTCAGGACCGGACTCTCCAGTCCGACAGGCACAGCTGCTACATTAATCACTTATGCAAACATCGCTAAAGCGATAGGCGCATATGAACGCTCGCAGGTTTTTGTTAATACGCCCTGGAAAGCCTATGTAAGCGGTGACACCGGTGCTATCAGTACAGATGCAAAAAAAGGGGCATTACTCTTTTTCAACTCAGTCGCTAATGGTGGTGCCAACTGCGCGGCTTGCCATAGTGGCGATTTCTTTACCGATGAAAAACACCATGTTACCGCAATGCCGCAAATTGGACGTGGTAAAGGTGATGGCGCCAATAGTAATGATGACTTTGGCCGGTTTAGAGTAACAGCAGCAGCTATAGATAAATATGCATTCCGTACACCATCTCTTCTCAATGTTGAGCTAACAGGTCCCTGGAATCATGTAGGTTCCTATGCCACGCTTGATGCCGTTGTACGTCATCATTTAAACCCACAAAACGCAATCGACAATTATGATTACACACAAATCGACCCCAATATTGATGCAAGTGATATGCTAAAAAATACACAACTAGCCATGGACACACTCACTGCAAACCGTAACGCAGGTACCATCAACCCGATACTGACCAACGTCTCACTAACGAATGAACAAATAACTCAAATAGTTACATTCCTGAAAACGCTGACCGATCCATGCCTGAAAGACAGGACATGCCTGGGAAAATGGATACCAACATCACAGGATAGTAATCCCGACACATTACGTATAAATGCAATTAATCAGAATGGTGATTTTTTATAAAATAGTAAGGGGGGGGATGGTTCTGACTGCTGTGAAAACAGGTCAGTCAGAACCACTTATTCTTAATTAATCAGTTCTTTTAAACATTTCTGTGCAGATGCTTTTACCTGATTAATATATGTTGCAGAGTTTTTGCCCGTTTTTTGACGGTACTTAATTTCTTCTGTTGTCAGTGCATTACCTGCTTTTTCTGCGCTACATGAACAATAATTGGTTATTTTTTGCTTTGAAAACTTACTCCCGTTCTTGCTGGACTGGATTGACTGAGTGCAGCTTGACATAAAACTGGCTCGAAAAATTTTCATGTCATTTTCGCTAAGGCCGCCTGCAATTGCCTGCGTTGATAATAACGCCATGATAGCTACAACAAGCAATGGATTAAATAATTTCATTTTTAATTTCCTCTAAATGTTATTGATTACGTATTTGTTTAAGACATTTCCGCGCATTGTCTTTAGTTTTTGCCATGAATGCATCACTGAATTTTTTAGTTTTTGCATAATAAACCAGATCACTTTCCGTAAATGAGTCTGCACTTCGTACGCTGTAACAATTACAAAATCCTTTTACATCACTCAGTGTTTTTGATGCCTTGCATTTTTTATAAAATACTTTTTCTATCAGAACCCTGAAATTTTCCAATAACTGCTCGGCTGACTGTTCAGCGCGTACATGCGTTGTTGTGCACACCAGTATGATTAAAGAAAAAATTATTCTGTTAACCATAAAGCCCCTGATGCCAGCCATATAAAAGGCTACCAGCATGTTCAGTTTGAGCAATTATTTTTTTGCTTCCCTGAGGCATTCTAGTGCAATTTTTTTTCTGCGCTGTGTAAAGTCAGCACTGAATTTTTTGTTCTTTATAAAATAGACAAGATCGCCACGATTGAATTCATCAGACACCTTGATACTATAACAGTCACAAAAGCCTGAAATTGTCTTTAACGATTTTTTTGATTGACAGGTTTTATAACTTTGCTTTTCCAACAACACCCTGAATTCTTCCATGATTTCTGCAGCTGTCTTTTTTGCCAATACGGGAGTCGCGATGGTTGCCAGAATGGTACCTGTTAATAATGCTCTTCTAAACATACATTACCTCGTCAATAATCCGAACCGGGTTCACCTGAAAATTGAGAGTATCTGTTACAGAATGAACACTATTTCGTTTAACTATAACCTGAGATGCCCTGCAAGCCAAACAGAATTACGGGATATACGATACCATCAGCGAGAAATCACTCTACTGAAATATATAATATATTAATAGAAACAATGTGTTGCAAAAAAACGGGGGTGCGTTCATATACTACGAAACTACTGTGCGTGCCTGAATCCCCATACTGGTTTTAATAATACCCCCAGGCCTTTATATTCTTGCGGCTTTGCCAGCAAAAAACTTTTACTTCTGAAACGCTTGAGTATTTCAGAGCCCGGTGCCTCGGCCCCTTCCTTCAACAAAGTCTGCAATATAGCTTTACGTGTACGTGCATCAACACGCTTGCTAACACTAAAAGCCCTGTGTGGAAAAGCATGGTTTGCGGTATATAATAGCTGCAGATGTTGTTTTTCCTCTGCTGATCTCTTATCCCAAAACTTGTCACGCATCACAGCAGCAACACCTTTTCCAGACTTAACGCAATCCAGTGCGCCTTTAAATGACTTTACCCGCACCATTATCGGCTGACTGGCCGCACGCGGGAATAGATTCATAAACCCCAGCGTTAATAGATTCGGAGATGCGAATGCACACACCTTTTTACCTGCGAGCTGACTGTAATCAGTTATGCCTGCATCTTCTCTGGCTATTACAGTAAACACTATACGCCCTGGCAAACGTGCAATGACCTTGTGACCAGTTCGTGCCATACGCCAGCCTACAAAATGAGGGCCATCGAATAGAATATCGTATGAGCCTTTTTGTATTCCACGTGTATATTCGAGAAAATTTCTTGCTGGCTTCAACACAATACGCTTACCTGTTGCTGCCGACAAACGCTCAACCAGTGGCTTGTAAAGCTGCACTGTAACTGCAGGTGGCTGTGTCGGAGCAGTAGAAAATATCAATATATCTTCAGCATGAACAGATTGTGCAAAAATGAAAAATAGAGAATAAATAAATAAAATACAAGTGCGTGGACGCAGTTCCATTGCCTGATTACCTTCCTTTGTAATGACTCAAAATGACTAAATTATTTGTATTGATGATAAAACATATCCATGAAAATTGGTAGCGATAGATTCTGACTGTAGCCAGCACTCAAATACATCAAAAAATATTGAAAATTCATTGCGTTATAGCCATACTTAACAGTCATATGATTACATGGCAAGCAGGTAGTATTCATGACATTCAGTCTCAGAACCTTTTTTCGCCACGGCATTACGGCTGTGGCTATCATGCTGCTCCTGAACGCATGTAGTGACAACGATCAAAAAAGCCCGGCAAAAAAACCAGCTGACCGACGGGCCGGCCAGCTGGTTGCTACTGCACCTGCAACATATCAGTATATTGCTACCACTATAACGCGTACCGGTTCACTTAATGTACGCCTGCGAGTGAAGATATTTAACCAGGAAGAAGGAAAAATCAGGCAAATTAATTACTATCCCGGCGATCGTTTTAAAAAAAATAAAACCCTGATTCAACTGGATGACAGTCTTTTAACCGCTGAACTGGATAAGGCCATAGCAACACGTAAACAAGCCGAGCTTGATCTGCAGCGAACCAGTACGCTCGTTAAAAAAGGACTGGCTGCAAATGATGCAAAAATGCGCGATGTCACAGCGCTCAGGGTTGCAAGTGCGGAAGAGGCCTTATTACGCACCCGTTTAAATTACACTGTCATCCGCGCACCATTTGACGGTATTGTCAGTGAACGTCTGATTGAAGTCGGTGATATTGCTCCACGCTATACCCACCTGCTGACCATTATCAACCCTGACACATTGATTACTCGTGTTAATGTGTCTGAGCTTATGATACCCCTGCTGAAGAAAGGTGATCAGGCCAGTATTCTTATCGATGCATTAGATAGCAAACCAGTCAGCGGTACTATTCAACGAATCTTTCCGACAATTAACACCTCATCACGTCAAGGTATCATAGAAATAAAACTTAACCGGATTCCTGATGGTGCTCGCGCAGGCCAGCTCTGCCGGGTTACGTTAACATCTGCGCGCAAACGTTACCTGATGATTCCTTTCAGCGCACTACGGCGTGACCAGAAGGGTGAATTTGTTTTTATTATTAAAAAGAAAAAAGCGGCTAAACAATATGTTCGGACGGGTCTGAGGCAAGGTAACAGAATTGCCATCAATCAGGGGCTGACTGCGAAAACAGGCGTCATCACCAGGGGCTTCCTTGGACTGGTACCCGGTAAAAAAGTGACTGTTGCGAAACAGGCTAAATAATTATACGGGCATGTAAATGAGTCAACAATCTATTCAAGCGAAAATCAATCATGCTACAGGCGGCCTTGCAGCCTGGTCTATTCGTCACCCTATCGGTGTCGTCATGATTACACTTGCGATTATGCTACTGGGAATTTTTTCGCTTGGGCGTTTATCTGTTGATCTCTTACCTCATATCATTTACCCGAATGTAAATATTCGCATCAGCTATCCCGGTGTACCTGCTAACATCATTGAAGAAAAAATCACACGCCAGCTGGAAGAGCAGCTCGCGATCACTGAAGATGTTATCAGTATCGAATCCACCAGCAGTGAAGGTCGTAGTCGTGTTGACCTGGTCTTTCAATACGGCAAGGATATTGACATTGCATTACGTGATGCAAGCACACGACTGGACAGGGCAAAACGTTTTTTACCTGAAGGTATTGAGACACCTATTATTTATAAACGCGACCCGTCTCAACGCCCTGTACTGGAATATGTTGTCAGCTCACGCACCCGTGATCCTGTAAAACTTCGCGACTGGGTGGATAATGTATTTTCCAAATGGTTTATCAACCTTCCAGGCGTTGCTTCTGTTGAAGTAGGTGGCGGCCTGGTGAGAGAAATACAGGTCTTGCCAGATCAGCAGCGCATGGCAGGACTAGGCCTGACAACAAAAAATATCATTAACGCAATCAAGAACAGTAATCTTGATACACCGACCGGCCGCATCAAACTGGATCAACGCGAACTGGGTGGCAGGATTGCCGCACGATTTAATTCTGTCCAGGATATCGCAGAATTACCCATCCTGCTAAGCAATGGCAGCACAATAAAATTACAAGCTATCGCACGCATACTGGACACAAACAAGGATGAAACCCTGCGCATCCGACTCAATGGGCAACCCGGTGTTAAGATGTCTGTGCAAAAACAACCCAATGCAAATACTGTTGCTGTGGTTGATGCCGTTCGAAAGCGCCTGACAGTACTAAACACGCAGCATATACTGCCTGATGACATTAAGGTTAGCGTTGTCGGCGACCAGTCTATTTATATTCGTCAATCACTTAGTAATGCATCAACAGCTGCTTTCTCGGGAGCCATGCTGGCAATGCTGGTCGTCTATCTTTTCCTTGGAAACCTCAAACGCACACTGATTATTGGTACGGCTATTCCAATTGCTATTGCAGTTACTTTTTTGCTCATGGACATAGCCAATTTGAGTCTGAATATCATGACACTCGGGGGGCTTGCTGTGGGTATTGGCATGCTTGTCGACAGCACCATCGTTATGCTGGAAAATATTTATCGACACCAGTCAAAAGGCGAAAATAGAATTGAAGCCGGCATCCGTGCCGCAAGTGAAGTAAACAGCGCCATTGTCGCATCGACCAGCACGAATCTTGCTGCAATTATTCCCTTTTTGTTTATTGGCGGTTTGATAGGGCTTTTCTTTCGTGAATTAATTTTCACCATTACTGCCGCTATAGTCGCCGCTATGCTGGTTGCGTTAACGGTCGTACCTGCACTTGCAACTCAGCTAAAAAAATCGACAGCAAATAAATCACCTCGCTCGGAGAACTGGATATTAAAACTTCAAGCTGTTTATGCTGACAGCATTCGATTTTTGCTTTCTTCTTATGCTGCCCAGTGGCTATTATTGATTATTTTGCTTGTTTCACTAGGTTTAAGCCTGCCTGTATTTTTCAATAAAACTAAATCAACCGCCTTTCTACCCAAGATTGATAATGGAAATATCAACATAAGACTAAAGGCTGACCCCGGCGGAAAACTTGATATTACTGACAAGGCTGTAACCCGAGTCGAAGCACTGATACATCGAATGCCACATGTTGAGAAAATATTTTCGATTGCAGGTGGTTCTATTTTCGGTCGTACTGAAATTGAAGCGCGCCATTATGGTCGCCTGTCTATTCAGCTATCGCCACGTTCACAACGAACCATGAGTATTGATCAGTGGCTGATCAGGTTTCGAAAGCTATTACGTAAACATAGCACCCCCGGCATCCGCGTCTATGCATACGCGGCAGGCATACCCGGGATACGCACTCAACGTGGAAATGATGAAGTTAGTCTGCGTATCAGCGGACCCGATCTTAATGTTCTGAATAAACTGGCTACAAAAATAGCTGATATCCTGCGCACTGTTCCAGGGCTGGAAAATATAAGCTCATCAGCTGAAGAAACCGGGCAGGAACTGGCCATTATCATTGACCGTGAACGTGCGATAGCATTGGGCTTTACGATAGAAGAAATCAGCCAGCTTATTCGTACAGCAATCAATGGCATTGTTGCCAGTGATTATCTCGAGAATGATCGCGCCTACAATATACGGGTCAAGCTACCTACGCCAGACCTGTCATCTCTTAAAAGTCTCGAATCTATTCTACTCGGTAAATCGAAAAACAAATCTGCACCGGTTTACTTATCCGATGTAGCCCACATTAACTTACTGCAAAGCCCTTCTGACATTGCACATGACGGTCAACGACGTATTGTCGAAATAAATGCCGGTTTTTCTGAAAATGCCAGTAACAGTGAAGTATTACTCAGGATGAATCAGGCATTAGCTAAATCCCCCCTGCCCGACGGGTATCAATTATATGACGCAGGGATTTCGGAATCATTAAAAGACAGTCAGGCAACCATAAAACATTTGCTAATTATGGCACTCTTTCTGGTGTTTGTTGTTATGGCTGTTCAATATGAATCTTTACGCAACCCGGTCATAATACTTCTGGGCATTCCTTTCGCAGTTATTGGTGTAGCGATTGCCATTAGCAGTCTGCAACTCTCTCTGTCTATGCCAATGTGGCTGGGCGTTATCATGCTTGCAGGTATTGTAGTTAATAATGCCATTGTGTTACTTGAATATATTGGCATATTACGCGCAAAAGGAATCGTGCTTGACCAGGCTATCATACAGGCAGCAGGCTTGCGTATCAGGCCTATTTTAATGACTTCACTGACAACCATTTTTGGACTGATGCCACTTGCACTCGGGCTGGGAGATGGTGCCGAAATGCTTCAGCCACTTGCGATTACAATTATCTCAGGCCTTGCATTTTCACTGATTGTCAGCCTGTACCTTATACCCGTGATATACCGACTGTTTTATTCATTCGGGCTCACACCAGCCAACGCCTCCAGCTGAGCCCGTAAGTGAGTTGCATACCAGAAATTATCTGTCGCCAGACTCTCATGCCCCCTGTTTAATGCTGAACGTGCAAGCTTCATTAACTTTTGGTCATTCAGTTTTTTTGCAATATCCAAACTTACAAGTATCAGACTCGCAGACACCGACGGCATTGGACCATCAGCAACAGTAGAAACCCTGCCCGCTATGCCGGGCATTAAATCCTCTGATAAAATCCAGCCTTTATCTGTATAAAATCGCGCCCATCCCTGATCAACGATTCTTTTTACTAATTGAAAGTCCGAATCCTTACCTGTCAGCAATGCCCACTTGTACAGACCTCTTGCAACGTAGGCATAGTCTTCCAGTGTCGCATTACCCAATGTCTTGCCATTTGCGATTGCTCGATGGAGTGACACACCATCCCACAATGTGTTTACAATCCTGTTTCTGATTCTATGTGCTGTTTTGGTATATTGCGGGTTATTGATCGCCGCATGTGCAAAAGCTGACAATGCAAGTCCATTCCAGCCAGCGAGTACTTTAGTGTCATGCGGAAGGTTACGTTGCAGCTGCTGCCTGATTAATTTCTTTTTCGCAGATGCAAGTAATTGCCTTGTTCTTTTTATATCCTGACCCAGTTCCTTTGCAATGAATTTTAGCGATTTCCTGATAACCAAGTGATTACCTGCTTCTAACGAAGGATGTTCACGTATACTCCAGTACCTGGTTACAACTGCGTACTCCTCTTTTGTAAGGTATTTTTTCAAGTCAGCTTGTTGCCATAAATAGTACCCGCCTTCGACACCTTTGTTGTCGATTGCAGACAAGCTGCTAATCATACCACCGCGGCTATCCTGAAATTCATTTTGTAGAAAATCCAATGTTGCCATTGCAATTTTTTTATATTCCGGCGTACCAAACACTCTGGCCGCATCAAGATATATTTCTGCCAACTGTGCATTGTCATATAACATTTTTTCAAAATGCGGGATCTGCCATCCTGGATCAACAACATATCGAAAAAATCCACCCCGCAACTGATCGTACATTCCCTGCTCTGCCATTTCCTTTAATGTCAACTTTACAAAATCACTTAACGAAGGATCGGAAGAGTGTTTCGATATTTGAATCAACAATGCCAGTTGTGGCGACAATGGAAATTTGTTTTTTTCACCAAAACCGCCTTGCAGGTGATCTGCATACTGCATTGCATTCGCAATAAAGGTTTCCCTGTAGGCCTGAATTGCCAACAGGTCCAGCCTGGATCCCAATGACGGATCATTCTTCTCCAGTGCTTTCGAAGCATCAACGGCTATCTTCCTTAGACCCTGCGGGTCTTTTTTCCAGCTCTTTGCGATGTTAACCAGCAAACCTTTAAAGTCTTCAGGAGGAAGATACACAACACCAATCAAAGGGTAACCTTCAGGCGTGATAAATACATTCAGAGGCCAGCCAGCATGGCCTCTGGTTTTTTCTACAAATTCAATCAGCTTTGCATCCAGTGCCGGATTAAGTTCCTTATCGATTTTTACCGCAATAAAGTCTTTGTTCATTATGCTTGCGATTCCTGCATTGGCATAAGACTCTCGTTGCATAACATGACACCAGTGACATGCAAAATAACCGATAGAAATAAATATCAGCTTGTTTTCTTTTTTTGCACGTTTAAATATTTCTTTATTCCATGTTTGCCAGTGAACAGGGTCATTCCCATGCATGGCTAGATACGGGGAAGGGTGATTTTTGAGCTGATTTTTTTCTGCTGCCTGAGGAATTACCGGGAGACAGAAAAGACTTATTAAGAACAGAGCAGAATACGCGCGTTTCATATTGGCGGCCTATGTTTTTGTAATTGTCGTAAACTAGGACGCCTGGTGTTCAGAAAAATTCCATTTTTTAAACCCATACTTTTAAAGCTGATTACTCTTTCTTAGGTTTCTTAGGCTTCTCATCAGCCAGCGAGTCATCATCCAGATTATCGCCGGTGCCGCCATCATCATCTTCCTCAGCTTCCATTGCTTCAAATTCCGCATCGATACGATCCATTTCCGCATCCATTTCTTCATCGCTTAACTGCTGGGAATCATCATCCGCCGGGTCGTATTCCTGATGACCCGAGTTATTAGTACTTTCAAACTCGTCCTCTTCATCGACGGGTGCTGCAGCGGCGTCATCTCCGGTTTCACCATCTGTTGCAGCGGCCAAACCGGCACCTATCTGATTATCTTCTTCATCCTCGATCTCATCCTCATCTTCATCTTTTTTGGGTACATAGAAGCGCGAGAAAATAACGCCCAGCTCAAACAGCAACCACATGGGCACAGCAAGTAATGTCTGTGAAATAAAATCAGGGGGCGTTAACAACATACCGATAACAAACGCACCCACAATGATAAAAGGGCGTTTTTGTAATAGCTGCTCGGGAGTCGTCATGCCGATCCAGACAACAACGATAGTTGCAATGGGAACCTGAAAAGCAACACCAAATGCAAAAAACAAGGTTAAGACAAAATCAAGATATCTGGCTATATCAGGCATATAGGCAACACCTTCGATCGCCTGACCCGATAGAAATACAAACACCAGCGGAAATACAACGTAGTATGCGAACAACATGCCACAATAAAATAACGCTGAACTTACTACGACCAGCGGTGCCGCCATTTTACGTTCATGTGAATACAGACCGGGGGCAATAAACCCCCAGAGCTGATAAAGTATGTAAGGCATAGCAAGAAAAATTGAAGCTACGATTGATAATTTAAAAGGTGTCAGGAATGGTGAGGCAACATCAATAGCAGCCATCTTGCTGCCTTTGGGCATATATTTCAGAAGTGGTTCGGAAATATACGCATAAAGTTCATTTGAAAAAAAGTACAGTATTAAAAATAAGGCAATAACACTCAGAACCATACGCAACAAGCGATCACGCAACTCAAGTAAATGAGTTACAAAGCCCATTTCGGCTTCAGGTGTGTTACTTTCCGGTTCCGTCATCTGACTTTAATTTTTCAATTGAATCATCCAGTGCCTGCACTTCGTCTTTGACATCCTGAACATCATCAACGCTTTTCACCAGATACTCCTGACGCACCTCGTCAATGGACTCTTTGGTTTCTTCTATGATGTCATGCAGACCAGCGGATTCTTTTTGTTGTTCGATAATTTTCTTGAGTTCTTCTGCAGCAAGTTCACGGTCAATATCTTCTTTTACAGATGAGACAAAACGACGTGCTTTACCAAACAATAATCCAGCTTTACGCGCAAGACCAGGCATTCGCTCAGGCCCAATGACCAGCAGCGCTACGACCATAATCAGAATTATCTCTTGAAAACCGATTTCCATAAAACTGGACAGGATTCATATTCCTGCTGTCAGAATCTGACAGCAGGAATAATCTATCAACCCTATACCTTATCCTTGTCCTTTTCTTTCGAGGTCACTTCACCTTCAATCACGCTGGATTGTTTATTTTCTTCCAGCTTGGCTTCCTCTGTGTCTTTTTCTCCATCTTTAACAGCTTTTTTGAACCCACGAAGAGCACCGCCTACATCTGAACCGAGGTTCTTGAGTTTTTTTGTGCCAAACAATAATAAAATAATGACCAGTACAATCAGTAATTGCCAAATACTTGGACCCATAATCTTTCTCCAAATTAAATAACAGGGCTCACTTGCCCCACAAAAAGAAGGACGGCTGATTTATCTTTCTTCTTTTTTACGACCAGCCTTCTCTTCAATACCTGATAATCCAAATCGTCTGTCCAGTTCCTGCAACACATC
>Ga0316206_1000788_pt1 | contig 35576 bp, 29 predicted proteins | sample 6monthpyrite_MG_FD_204942 | JGI IMG/M metagenome (GOLD analysis project Ga0316206, IMG submission 204942) | Microbial mat bacterial communities from mineral coupon in-situ incubated in ocean water Damariscotta River, Maine, United States -... | ecosystem: Environmental > Aquatic > Marine >...
TTGCGACGGTGGTGGGTGTTTTTGTTTTGATGGGGTTATGGCCGGGCAAAGTTGCTAGCCAGAATAATCATCCGCAAGCTGAGGCGATTAAAATTGGCAGCTGGGTTGCATTAATTATGGGTTTTGCACTCTGGCCTGTGGTTCTGGTCTGGGCCTATACAAAACCGAGTAATTCCAATACTACAGAAAACACATCTGAGTTAAATGAAAAAATGATGGCAATGGAAACTCGCTTAAAGCAGCTTGAATCAACGCAGGGCAAATCAAACCAGGGAGAATCAAATCAGGGTGAATCAAACACGGGAGCGGCACAATGATTTTAGTTCTGCTACTGGGTTATCTCGGCCTGTTATTTCTGGCAATTAAATTTAAATTAATTAAGCCGACTTTATTCTGGAAATTATCTCCCATTATCTGGGTGGTGTTTTTACTGGTGGCTTTATTTATTCCGCTGCAATTCTGGGCGCCCGGTGGTTATGTTCGTGTGGTGCAACCCACCGTGCAAATCGTGCCCAATGTGGCAGGTGAAGTGACAGAAGTTATGGTGCAGGCAAATCAAAACGTCAGTAAAGGTGATGTATTATTTCAAATTGATCCGGTACCACTTCAAGCGGTTGTTGATAAATTAACGGCTCAACTGCAGCTCGATACTATTTTGTTTACTCAGCAAAAGGACCTGATGAAAAAAAATCTCGGACGTCAGGTGGATCTTGATCGTACGCGGGCGAAAATGCAATCAACAAACTCTCAGTTGACGGGTGCTAAATACAACCTTGAACAAACCACGGTACGTGCGCCGGGTGAGGGTGTGATGACTAATGTAGAGGCATTGCGTCCCGGTGCCAGGGTGGTAGCCGCACCGCTCAGGCAAAGTATGGTATTTGTTGATAACAGCAAGCGAATTTTGGTGGCGCAGATACAGCAGATATATATGCGTTATATCGAACCGGGTCAGCCTGCGGAGATTGCCTTTAAAATGTATCCTGGAAAAGTTTATAATGCGACGGTTGAGTCTATTACCCCCGGTTCGGCCCAGGGGCAGGTGTCACCATCGGGCTTATTGCCCAGCGCGGTCTCTGAAGTCCATGGCCCATTGTTTGTTCGGTTGATACTTGAGGACGAAGAACTGGCGAAAAGTTTACCTGCGGGTGCCACTGGTGAAGTAGCGATCTACAGTCCTAAAGGAAAACCGGCGCAGATTATTCGTAAAGTGATCATTCGAATGGCTGCGATTAAAAATTACATTGTGCCGAATTGATAAGTCATTATTAATCATATCGTAAGGGCGACTTCGATGAATTTGAGATAATGAGGAAAGACGGATGACAAAGTGATTTACGTTAACTCTTAATAAATACTGATCATAAAGCCCTGTAAAAAAGATGCTTACAGGGCTTTTTTTATTCATAAAAAACAGATTTAAATCCCAGGTGTTATCTACAGTTATTTTTAATTGTCTTCGAGGAATAAAGTAGTATTTACCAGGTAGCCTATTGTTCAAAATATCCCCCAATTATCCCTCGCCTGTCACCAGGTACTCGTCATATTTCCCCCATTGTGGGGGACTATTTATTTTTTCGTTATGTTTAATATAAAAACCGGCTTAATAGAAAACAACCTGTCTGGTCAGGTGGTAGTGATTATTAATAAAACATTGCAAAGACAGGTGTTGGTTTATATCTCACAACGGGGGAAGAGAAATGAAAACAAATTCTTTATTACTGGCTATGGCCGGTTTGGTTATGACTGTAACTGGCGCAACGGTTAGCGCCGATGAAGGCGGTGTAAGCTTCTGGCTTCCCGGGCAATATGGCAGTCTGGCTGCAACGCCAGCAGCACCTGGATGGTCACTACCCGTGATCTATTATCACTCTTCAGTAGATGCAAATGGTAGTAGAGAATTTGCCAAAGATGGCCGAATTACCCTGGGCCTGGAAGCCGATTCAGATTTGCTGCTCATGGTGCCAACCTATGTCTTCACCGATCCGGTTTGGGGTGGCCAGGCCGCCATTAGCATTGCGGGTCTTTATGGTAATGCAGATGCCTCTGTTGACGCAACACTAACCGGTCCTAATGGCGGAGTTCTCTCTGGCAATGAGGATGATTCGTTGTCTGCATTTGGCGATTTATACCCGTCTTTTTCTGTTCGCTGGAACAACGGGGTTCACAATACACTTGCCTACACCATGGCAGGTGTACCCGTTGGCAGTTATAAAGTTGAGCGCCTGGTTAATATCGGCACCAATCACTGGTCAGTGGATATTGGTGGTGGTTACACCTACCTCAACACCGAGACGGGTAGAGAATTTTCAGCCGTGCTGGGCCTTACCTATAACTTTGAAAATACCGATACCAACTACCAGAATGGTATGGATATGCATCTTGACTGGGGAGCATCTCAGTTCGTTTCAGAGCAGTTACATATCGGGCTGGTGGGTTACTTCTTTAATCAAGTGACTGGAGACAGTGAATCTGGTGCAGTACTGGGCGACTTTAAATCTCGTGTTTATGGCGCGGGGCCGCAGGTGGGTTATCTCTTCAAAATGGGTAAAGGGCAGGCTTATCTAAACCTTAAAGGTTACTGGGATTTTGAATCCAAACACCGACCTGAAGGCTGGAATACCTGGATCACCCTGGCTATACCACTGGGTTCATAAAGTATGTTTTATTAGTGTGCGTTGATGTCTCATTAGAATATAAGCAAAGCACAATAAATGATATTGACAATCAGGTGAGTAGCGTTTGATTAATAATCTGTTAAGCGGTGTTTATCAACAAGACGCAACAGCCAACTTTAAATGACATAAAAATTAAATATCTGAAGGTGATTTAAAATGAAACACAGACACAATTCAATCGTTTTCAAAGGCATCATACTGCTTAGTAGTGTGGTTTATGTACAGCAGGCTAGTGCGGCGGATAATACATCGTTGGCAAAGGCCGCGCAGAACCCACTAGCAACAATGGTTACCTTGCCATTGCAGGCTAATTACAATCTGGATTTTGGTGCGAATGATCGCACGCTATTCAATCTTAATGTACAACCGGTAGTGCCTATCGTTGGTGAAGACTGGAATGTCATTATACGCACCATTATTCCGGTTAACAGTGTTCCCCAGGGAGCAAACGATTCGACCTTTGGTGTTGGTGATACCAACCTGTCAATGTTCTGGTCGCCTGCCAAAGCGGGTAAAGTTACCTGGGGTGTTGGTCCGTCTTTTGGCCTGCCCACTGCGTCAGATCCTCAGAATCTGGGCTCGGAAAAATTCAGCGTCGGTCCAACGGGTATTGTGTTCTATAGCACAGGTCACTGGACCCTGGGCGGTGTGGTAAGTAATCTCTGGTCCGTCGGCGGCAGTGATAGTCGTGCAGATATCAACCAGCTCAATCTTCAGTATTTTGTTAATTACAATCTGGGTGAAGGCTGGGCTGTGGGTACTGCACCAAACCTCACAGCCAATTGGGAAGCCGACTCTGATAATACCTGGACAATTCCCTGGGGCTTGCAGGTCTCTAAAATTGCCCGCATCGGATCACAGCCAGTGAACCTGTTATTGGGTTATTACAATAACTCAGATCATCCGGATGGTGCGGCTGAAGCCCAGGTTCGACTACAACTGAACTTCCTGTTTCCGACTGGAAAGTAGTCTTAAGGGTTAATTTTATGCAAAACAAAAAGCTTGAAATAAGGCACTGGCATTCAGCGGCGAAGGCACAAACAGCTACTGGCATCTGTAATGAGCAAAAAATCAAGTTCTACACAACGAACCAGAAAGGCTAATTATAGGAAACTATAAAGTAAACAAGAAAAAGTTATTAAGACAATTGCGTGTGCGCGGAGTGTCTGAACATTCAGATAATCCGGGTGTGAATGTCGCCTTCGCGATATGACTTGATATGTATGTGATAGAGCTAAAAGAAAATCAGGCTAAACAAATGTACATCATGAAAATGTTCCATAAGTCGCCTGAGTAACAAAATGTTTATGCACAATATTAAACGATGCAATTGAAGACTGAAGTTTTAAGTTTTAGCTTAACAGCGATGAGTCTACAAATTTTATAAAATGAATAAAGAACGGGGAATTATTATGTACATTATAACCAAAAATATTTTCACCGGCTTGCTTGGTGCTGCACTCGCCGTGAGCAGTGCTCATGCCGAAGCTCGTGGCGATGCTATGGGTTATGTGACGGATTCATCTGGCAACATTGTACGCAGTGGTTCCGGTGAATGCTGGCATTCAGGTAGCTGGACGCCAGCAGATGCAAGCGTTGTAGGTTGTGATGGTGTCGTACTGGATACATCAATAGCTGTGCTTAAGGGAAAAGGCACTGGCGATGTGGCTGGTATTGCTATTCCAGCTGCATCACTGTTTGCCACTGATAAAGCCGAGCTTAAAAAAGATGGCCAGGACGTAATAGAAGCCTATAGAGAGAGCATTAAACCCGAGTTGTCGCAAGCTTATGCCGTCATCGTTGTGGGGCATGCAGATAGTACGGGTACTGACAGGCATAATCTGGAGTTATCCTTTGATCGTGCGGTGAGTGTGGCTGAGTACCTCATATCTACGGGACTACAGGCGGACTCATTACGAATTATTGGACGTGGTGACAATCATCCACTGGCTTCGAATGATTCAGCTGAAGGTCGTGCTCTGAATCGTCGTGTAGAGATTTATGTTATCGGCGAAGTGCGTGCACTGGATGCGATTATATTTCCAGCAGCTGCCTTATTTAAACCAAAGAGTGGTGAGTTAAGAGGGCAGGGAGTCAGTGTGCTTGAAACAAATCGCCAGGGTGCCCTGGAACAGTTTAGTCGCGCTAACTATATCGAAATTGTCGGGCATACTGATGATGTCGGTGATGAGGATTACAATATGGATCTCTCTATGCAACGTGCCAAATCTGTACGTAATTACCTGGTTAGTAAGGGGCTGGATTCCAGCAAGGTACTTATCAGCGCGATGGGTGAAAGTTTACCGGTTGCCAGTAATGCTACTCCAGAAGGTCGCGCGGAGAATCGTCGTGTTGAGATTCTGGTGTTGGGACGCATGAAATAATAATTGAGATAAACCTTCCACCTGTATGTGGGAGGTTTATCTTACTCGGTGTGTTTAACACATTTAAAAATATATCAATGAGTGCGCTAACTGAACTGAAAAACAGGCGCGATAGAATATGAAGGCAATACAATTAATAAAAACTTAAGTAATAAAAACTTTAAGTTGGCGCATGTAGCGCCGATGGAATAGTTAACAGGCAGCCTGACAATAAACTGAAACAAATGAGCGATAAAGGTTGATTTTAACTAAAATGATGATTACACGACTAATAAATAACTCGCAAAAAAACAAGTCTGATTTCAAAGTAAGGGCAACGTTAGATTTAATGAGTATTGAAAAGTTTGTTGTGCTTACAGAAAAAGCTAGAAGCGGTTTACCCGGGTTTAGAATCAAACACGACTTAAGCCATTTATTCATCGCAATATTGTTTTTTTTAATCGCTGGTACCGCTACTGCAGGACATCCTCTTGAGCCAGTGGATACATCAAGTCCGCGAGCCACCATCGAGAGTTTTTATGCACTAACAAAAGAAACCTCTGAGCTTTATTTTAAATTCCGTGATTCGCCGAGTCCGGACACGCAGTCTGCATTATGGAAAGTCACGGATAAGTCGAGAAGACTTTTTGACCTGAGCAAGACACCACCTGCTGTTCAACGAAAAGTGGCAGACGAAACTTTTTATCTGCTTTGGGAAGTTATTGCGCGCCTGGATATGCCGGACCTTGAGAGCATACCGGGTGCGAGTGCTTATGCGGCGCAGAGCGAAAAAACAGAAGAAGTGATTCGGTGGTTTATACCGGGTACTGAAATTAGTATTGTAAGGGTTGAGGATGGACTGAATGCCGGCCAGTTCCTGTTCAGTGCAGATACCGTTAAACGTATTAGTGATTTCTATGAACGAAGCAAAGGCCTGCCATATCTGCAGCCAATGTCTATTAACAACGTCTACCAGATTAATCAGTTAGTCACCGGCTGGATGATTCCATTGATATGGACAGAATCTCTACCGGAATGGGCCAATACTTCACTGGCTGGCCAGCTACTGTGGAAATGGTTGATACTGCTGTTGCTTTATGTGCTTGCTGTTGCCTTATTGATAGCTGTTTTTTTGAAGAGCCGGCGTTACCCAGACAATAATTCGGTTTGCTCATACTTGCGGAAACTTGTTACGCCTGTGTCGTTACTTGTGCTTGTTAATAGCCTGTGGTTTTTTGCGATACAGCAGATCAATGTGACGGGCGCCGCCGCAGAACTACCTGATTACATTCAAAAACTAGCCCATGGTGTAGTCGCTATATGGGTCACCCTGCTCAGCCTGCACTGGCTGGCCGAGTCCATCATTGCTCCAAGGGTTAACACGGTAAGCTTGAATGCCAGCCTTATACGTTTTTCAATGCGTTTCATCGCTATCGCTTTGGTCATTGTTATTATATTTAACTTATTGCACGACTTAGGTATACCGGTATATGGTCTTATCGCCGGTGCGGGGGTAGGCGGACTTGCGGTTGCACTGGCAGCGAGAAGTACGCTCGAGAACTTCATGGGCACACTTAATTTATTCGCAGATCGTCCGATTCGGGTGGGTGAACTTTGCTATTATGGTGAGGGTAATTCCCCTGGCCAGCAACGCATCGGTACCGTCGAAGAGATCGGCCTGCGTTCCACCAGCATTCGTGGTCTTGACCGATCGATAACCACTATTCCTAACGCTTCCTTCTCTAATTTGCATATCACCAACTTGACGAAACGTGATCGTATTCTTTTTAGAAAGACGATTCATTTGCGTTACGAAACCACCTCTGAGCAGATGCGTCTATTACTCACACAGCTGCGTGAGATGTTATCTGTGCATCCGCAGACAAATAATGAAAATGCAAGGGTAAGGGCGCTTGGTTTTGGTGAGTATTCACTTGATGTGGAAATATATGTTTATGTAATGGCCACAGAATGGGCTGACTTTCTCGTTGTTCAGGAAGACCTCGTGTTGCGGATTATGGACATTATCGATAAGGCCGGAATGGTCATCGCTATACCCTCGAGAACGGTATATCAAAGGCAGGATGTTGAGCCTGGTATTGAAACTGGTAGCGTGTCGCAGGATGACGTGGAACTGCTGGCACCCTCAATCTAGCATCGCACCATGGATAAACTTAATGTTGTTTACAACGAGTAGACATGAACTTTATAAAAGTTGATTGATATGAAAACAGGAATGATACAAAAAACAGGCATTTCATTGTTCGTGTTGCTGGTTTCAGGGTGTGCAACCATTGGCCCTGACAGCATTGTTCGCGATCGTTTTGATTACAACACCGCGATATCCAATTCATGGAAAGAGCAAACCTTATTGAATATTGTAAAACTGCGTTATTCAGATATGCCACTGTTTGTTGAAGTGGCATCCGTGGTGAGTGGTTATACAATGCAAAGCTCAGTGAATATACTGGGAACAGCTACTGACTTGCCAGGCGGCGGCGGTGACCTGTCTTCACTGGGGGCATCTGGAACCTATACGGACCGGCCAACCATTACCTACACTCCGATTACCGGTAAGCAGTTCAATCGAAGCTTTATGAAACCCATCCCCCCGCAGGCAATTATGTTTCTACTGCAATCAGGCTGGGATGTTGACATGATACTGCCACTGACGGTTGATTCCATTAATGGATTACGTGCACGAGTGGCCGCTGGCGCATCACAATATGCAGGTGATGATGACTATTATCGAGTTGTAAAGCTGTTCCGTGAAATTCAAAAATCCGGTGCTGTGGGTATGCAGGTGCGAAAGGGTAAGGATGACATTGAATCAACAATAATGTTTTTTTACCGTAACAAGCTCAATCAACAGCTTGTCGATAATCTGGCAGAACTGGACCAGTTGCTGGGGCTTGATAAAACAGCGCGTGAGTTAAAAGTGACCTATGGTTTATTGCCAGAACATGGTGATGAGGTTGCACTGCGCAGTCGTTCAATTTTGCAGATTATGATAACACTTGCTGCCGATATTGAAGTGCCTGAAGCCCATATAAATGATGGCCGAACCATCGCTTCTAGTTATGTCGATAAAACGCATAAACGACGCAATGAACCATTAGTAAAAATTCAATATAGTAAAGAGAAACCAGAAAATGCGTTTACCGCCGCCAGGTATAACGATTACTGGTTCTTTATTGATGATCGTGACTTTGCGTCGAAACGCTCTTTTGCTTTTTTGATGATCCTGTTTTCACTGACTGAAACAGGCGGTAGTGAATTATTGCCGGTAGTGACTATTCCTGCTGGATAAACACGCTCTGTTAAGTTGTCACTAGAAAATTATCATCAAAGTAAAATAGTTATTATAGAAATATCCCTCTTTTATCCCCCACGATGGGGGATGTTGAATACTCCCGGCACTCGTACCATTCTAATCAATTATTCGCTATTGCGGTTTCACACTTCGAGATGAAAAAAAGCGTCTGAAGGGTGGTGTAGTGTAGTAACGTGACTTTGTATGGTTCGTGACAGAGGTCGGTAACACTGACCAATGCGCCAGGCAATCTTATATGTATAAAAAAACGTATCATCAGGAGACTAAAATGAATAGATATCGCTATTTCACCTTAACTGCTATTGCTTCGGCTATGTTGATGTTCGGAACAACAGTGAGTGCACAACAGATTGGCATCACCACTTCAAAAGAATCATTTTCGAAAGCTTATGCCGGCAAGGTCTATTCGCCCTATGCGCAGCGCAGTTTTCCAACCTTCCCACTGTGGGGTGAAACCCATCTGCATACCGGTTATTCCATGGATGCCGGGCTGTTCGGTAATCGCACTTTGCATGACACAGGTTATCGCTTTGCCCGTGGCGAGGAAGTGATGGCCTCAAGCGGTCAGCCGGTGAAAATCGGCCGTCCCCTCGACTGGCTGGTGATCGCCGATCACTCCGACATGATGGGTTTTGTCCAGGACGTCATCAAGGGAGACCCGGCTATTATGGCAACGGAACAGGGTAAGCGCTGGAATGCCGGCATCAAGAAAGACCCACAGGCAACAGCGTTAAATTTGATCGAAACTTTCGCCCAGAACAAGTTTGACCCCAAGTTGGTTAAAGCCTACGCACCGGGTTCGGCAAAGTACCAGACCATCTGGGACACCATCATCAAAACAGCCGAGGAATACAACGAGCCGGGTCACTTCACCACGCTGATTGGTTTTGAGTGGACGTCACTGGTCAAAGGCGGAAATATGCACCGTAATGTCATCTTCCGCGATGGCGGGCAGAGAGCAGGCCAGGTTGTGCCCTACACCATGGTGCCACCCTATGGCAGCACCGATCCGCTGGATTTGTACAAGTGGATGGAAAATTATGAAAAGAAAACCGGTGGTTCTGTGCTGGCGATCGCGCATAACGGTAACCTGTCCAACGGTATTATGTTCCCGGTTGATAAGCAGTACACCGGTCGCAAGATCGATAAAAAATATGTGCAGGCACGTGCCAAATGGGAGCCACTGTACGAGGTTACCCAAATCAAGGGTGATGGTGAAGCACATCCGTTCCTGTCTCCCGATGACAAGTTTGCCGATTTTGAAACCTGGGATGAAGGTAGTCTCGATCTGCTAACGCCCAAAAAAAATGACATGCTGCAATACGAGTATGCCCGCGAAGGTTTAAAAAATGGCCTGGTACTGGAGAAAAAGCTGGGCACCAATCCTTACAAGTTCGGTATGGTCGGCGCCACCGACAGCCATACATCCATGGTCACCGCCGAAGAAGAAAACTTCATGGGTAAGCATACCGGTTATGAAGCATCTTCCAAACGACTGACCCATCCGTTCCAGAAAACCGATATCGGTGTGCGCTATAGCTGGCAGATGCAGGCTGCAGGTTTGCAGGCGGTGTATGCCACCGAGAATACTCGCGAAGCCGTTTATGATGCGATGCAGCGTAAGGAAACCTACGCCACTACTGGGCCACGCATGATGGTGCGTTTCTTCGGCGGTTGGGACTTCACCAAAAATGATATGAACAGTCGACAGCCAGCATTCCGCGGTTATGAAAAAGGTGTACCCATGGGCGGTGACCTGACACCTGTGAAAGGCAAGAAAGCCCCCAACTTTATGGTGTATGCATTGCGTGATCAGGTTGGTGCCAACCTGGATCGTATCCAGATCATTAAAGGCTGGACGGATAAAAAAGGCAAAACCCACGAGAAGGTATACAACGTCGCCTGGTCCGATGACCGCAAGATGAATAAAAAAGGTGAACTACCAGCAGTAGGCAACACAGTAGATATCAAAAACGCCAACTGGACCAATACCATTGGTGCTTCCGAGTTAGCTGCCGTGTGGACCGACCCGGATTTTGATGCCAGGCAACGTGCGTTTTACTATGCCCGCGTGATGGAAATTCCAACACCACGTTGGATAGTGTATGACGCCTTCCGTTACGGCGTAGACATTCCCAAAGGTGCAACCACCATTGGCCAGGAACGGGCCTATACCTCACCTATCTGGTATACACCAAAAAGCTGAAGGAAAATGACAGGGTCTTGCGGTTGTTAACTGCCGCAAGACCCGTTTTGAGGAATTAAATTCAGCCGTTTATCATGGCTGAGGGTTTAGTTTAACTTTATAGAAGACACTGTATTATTATGTTTAATCTAAAACGTTTGTTGCGTGAACCATTGCTGCATTTTCTACTCATTGGTGCAGGCTTGTTCCTGTTGTATGAAGTAAGTCAGGAGCAAATTCCTGATGCACCTGACCGCATCGTTATTAGCCCGGGTCAGTTGCAGCAGTTACAGGCCCAGTTCAAGCGTACCTGGATGCGTGAGCCAGGGCAGCAGGAACTGGATAAGATGATTAAGGGGTATGTGCGTAACGAGGTGTATTACCGTGAAGCTTTAGCCCTGGGGCTGGATCGAAACGATCCACAGGTAAAGCAGCGCATGCGCCTGAAGCTGGAATTTCTGCTGGAAGATTTAACCGCCGAGGAGCCGCCTGGCGACGAGTTGTTAAACGAATTTATGCAGCAAAATGAGCAGCGATTTTTTATTCAGCCGCAAGTGTCATTTCAACAGTTGTATTTGAATCCTGACAAACGCGCTGATTTTGATGCAGATGCAAAACGTATTTTGAAACAATTGCAGCAGGGAGTAGCAGTAGCAACGCTGGGTGATGCAACCATGTTGCCCTATGAACTTACCCAGGCATCGCAGAATAAAATCAGGCAATCTTTTGGTGAGGCCTTTGCCACTGATGTGGTGAAACTGCCGGTGGGTGACTGGAGTGGGCCGGTTTATTCTCAGCTGGGCGTGCACCTGGTGAGAGTCAGTGAACACATCCCAGGTTACCTGCCAGAACTGGCGCAAGTACGTGATCAGGTTGAGCGCGACTATCTGGCACAGCGTCGCCAGCAGCTAAAAGATAAAGCCTATGAAAAGTTACTTGAAGGTTATGAGGTGGTGATTCAGGAAGCAGTAACCCAGGAAACGGTAAACCAGGAAACAGTAACCCAGAAAATAGTAGGCCAGGAAGCCGCAACAAAAAAAGATGCCGGTGTTAAAATCAGTGATGAAACGGTGGCGGCAACGCAAACCGCAGAGGTGGCACAAAAATGAAGCGAGCACTCTCATCGATAATCGCTTTGTTGTTACTTTGTGTCGGGTTTTTAAGCCAGGCTTTTGCGCATGAATCTCAGCCGGGTTTGTTACAGTTAACTCAACAGGATACGCATCGCTATGAAGTTATCTGGCGAGCCCCCATCTATTATGGCAAACCCCATCCGGCGAGTTTGCAACTCCCCGCTAACTGGAAAACGATTGGCCACCCAACGACCCGGCAGTTATCTGATTCGGCATTACATAAGCGTGTGGTTGAAATTGATACACCGAGTATTCAAGGCAGTGTGATTCGTCTACCCGGTTTGGAAGCGACCATTACCGATGTGCTGGTGCGGGTTGAATTTGTTGATGGCACTCATTTTTCGACGATCTTAAAGCCTGATCAACCCTGGGTGAGTATCGAGGGGCAGCGCTCCGCCTGGCAAGTGGCCTGGGATTACACCCTGTTAGGTATCGAACATATTCTCTCTGGTATTGATCACCTGTTATTTGTGCTGGCCCTGTTACTGATTGTGAGTGGTGTGAAGCGACTGGTCTTTACGGTTACCTCGTTTACCCTGGCGCACAGTATCACCCTGGCAGCAGCAACTTTGGGCTGGGTATGGGTACCCGGGCCACCGGTAGAGGCGGTGATTGCTTTATCTATTTTGTTTCTGGCCAGTGAACTGATGAAAGTTAACCGTGGCGAATCAAGTCTCACGGCAACCTATCCCTGGCTGGTAGCATTTACCTTTGGCCTGTTGCATGGTTTTGGTTTTGCGGGTGCGTTGAGCGAAGTAGGCTTACCACAAAACGAAATTCCATTGGCCTTACTGATGTTTAATGTCGGTGTAGAAATGGGTCAACTGATGTTTATTGTGGCCATGTTAGCCCTGATCAGGGTACTGCATCATATTAATGTCAACTGGCCAAAATGGGTTTATCAGTTGCCGGCTTATGGCATCGGAAGTGCGGCTGCATTCTGGTTCGTACAACGGGTGAGTGGTTTTTTTGTTTCTTAAACAGTCTGTTTATTTCTTGATACAGATACAAAAAGAAGTGAGTCGTAATTAAAAACAAAAGAGACTTAAACTCACTGCTGTCCCGTTAACTTAAAATGCCGTCATCTCCGAATGCTTGTGTCGGAGATCCAGCGACCTAAAGTACTGCAAAGACACTGGATTCCCGACATAAGCATTACTACGGGCTCCTGCTATTCGCCTTCGGCCAGGCAGAGCCTGTTTAAAATCTTTCCGGAAGATTTTATCGGGAATGACGAAGTTATAGTTTGATGTTTTCATGTATATTTTAAATAGTCGCGTACCAATTGCTTGCTATACCAAGCCTACCGTAAATTTTTTCAAAAGTTAACGGGACAGCAGCGACTTAAAACTATATTGTTCTAGTTAAGAGTTTATATATTCACAAAATACAAATGAGAACAATCATGTCTCAGGAAATTAAAAACTTACACACACAATTCGAAGCAGCGGTTAAACAAAACACCGGCACTACTATTGGTGCGGGTGTTGTTGTGCTTTTAATGGGTTTAATAGCCATGGGCTCACCTTTGATCGTTGGTCTTTCCGTGGCAATAATAGTGGGTGTCGCATTAGTGATTGGGGGTATGGGGCAACTGGCCTTTGCGCTTAAAACAGGCAAGGGTGTAGTGGCTATTATTGCGGGTTTACTGACAGCGTCTATTGGTGCGTATATGGTGATTAACCCTGATACCGTGATGGCATCGTTAACCATTTTACTGGCGATCTACCTGATTATTTCCGGCGGTTTTGAAGCTTTTATGGCTCATCGGATAAAACCGGCCAGGGGCTGGAAGTGGGGTTTTTATGGTGGAATTGCTTCAATAGTTTTAGGTGTTTTGTTATGGACGCTGTTTCCACTTCTGGGTGCCTGGGTTATTGGGTTACTGCTGGGCATTAAATTGTTTTTAAGTGGTCTGGCGCTGATTGTATTTGGTTTTTCAGCACGGGTAATGCCAAAAGATCCCGGTGCTGCTGTTTGATACTAATAAGAATTATAAGCGTTTACACTTATGAGCGGCTAAGTCGCAAGGCATTGCAGCCACTCTTCTGGGGCACTTTCCTGGAAAGTATTCAAATTTTCATGCTCACCTCATTATTCACCCATTATGGGGGAGGCTGTCTTTTATTATTGAGATTAGTATTTAAAGTGAAGTATATATTCACTTCTTAATAACTAACGCTAACCCATGCGTGATGTATTCACATGAAGGTACACGCATAAATGGGTAATGAAGTGTTAATAAACTAGACTTTAATCTTCTTAGGAAAATTAAAATGAAAAAAACAGGTTTAATGACTCAAGTTCTAGCCAGAATTAGTTCTGTGATCCCGCCTCTTTGTATTTTTTTATGCTTCCAAACGAACGTGTTTGCGTCTGAACAATATGACCTGGTGATACTAAACGGCCGGGTGATGGATCCCGAGACCATGTTTGATGCGGTGCGCAATATTGGAGTGAAGGATGGCAAGATCGTTAGCATTACCAAAGACAAGATCAAGGGCAAAGAAGTTATCAATGCCAAGGGCCACGTTGTCGCGCCGGGCTTTATCGATACTCACGTCCATGTCGTCGATATACCCTTCGGTCTCAATAAGCAGGTTGATGCTGCTGTTGCTCTTCATAGCATTAAAAAATGGGCAAGGTGTTTAAGCCAGAATTTTAAAATTACATAACGACAGGTGAAATAACATGTTAGTGCTACAAAGTAAAAATCCAAACTTCAGAGCATTGTTCGCAAGCTGTTTAATGGTGTTGTTAACACTGACGACTCCATTGTTAGCAGCCACTGCAGATTATGACATGGTCATTAAAAATGGCCGGGTAATCGATCCGGAATCAGGCCTTGATGCCGTGCGTAATATTGGCATCAAAGACGGTACCATTGCTTCAATCAGTGAGTTTTCACTAAAAGGTAAAAAAACCATTAATGCGAAGGGCCTGATTGTTGCTCCAGGCTGGATTGACCTTCATGCGCATGGTATGGAAATTGGCGCTTTGCGTATGCAGGCAATGCAAGGTGTGACCACAGCCTTAGAGCTTGAGTCGGGTCTGTTACCCATTGGTGAATGGTATGACGGGGAAGCTAAAAAACCTCACCCCATTAACTATGGCGCTTCTGCCGCATGGACCTTCGCACGTATTCAGGCGATCACTGGCAAAAAAGCTGAAGCAAAACTTAGCTGGTTTCAGGGAATGTTTAGTAACCACGACTGGCAGAATTCAATTGCCACTGCTAAACAGGAAAAAGAAATATTGGCTTTGCTAGAACAGGCAGTAAAAGAAGGCTCTATCGGGATTGGTGTAAATGCAGGTTATGCGCCAGGGCATGGCCAGAAAGAATACTACTCAGTAGCTCAACTTGCGGCTAAATATGATGTACCTACTTTTACCCACGTTCGTTATGCCAGTATGACAGAACCACAAAGTTCTTTTGAAGCAATAAAAGAGCTGATTGGTAATGCAGCTTTAGCTGGCGCACATATGCACCTTTGTCATATTAATAGCTCAAGTATGAAAGACATTAACTCGACATTACCCTTGGTGTTAAGTGCCCAGGAAAAAGGCTTTCGTGTAACCACGGGTGCTTACCCTTATGGCGCAGCGGGTACAACAGTTGGCGCTGAAATGTTTAGAGGCGAGGGCTGGCAAAAACGCATGGGTGGCACCAAATACAGTGATTTTGAATTAAACGGTAAAAGACTCGATAAAAAAACATTTGACGATTTACAAAAAAATGCACCGGGTACTATTATTACCTGGCATTTCCTGGATACCGAGAACCCGGTTGAACTGGCAAAACTTGATGCCTCAGTAACTAACCCTGTTATTGCTATCGAATCAGATGCGCTTCCCTGGACGTTAAAAGGTAAAACTTACGAAGGAGATGCCTGGCCGCTTCCTGAAGGTGCTTTTTCTCATCCTCGTTCAAATGGTTCATTTGCTAAAACCTTAAGAGTTTATGTTCGTGAACGCGGAATACTTTCACTTTCTGATGCCATCAAAAAAATGAGTTTGTTGCCAGCTCAAATTCTTGAAGATTCTGTACCTCAAATGAAGAAAAAAGGCCGCATACAATTAGGTATGGATGCAGATTTAGCTATCTTTGATATAGATGAGGTGGCCGATAAAGGGTCGTTCTCAAAACCTAATCAAGCTGCGGTTGGTTTTGATTATGTCATTGTTGATGGTGAGTTTGTTGTTTATAAAGGCAAGTTAAAAACTGACGCAGCACCTGGTAAAGCGATTCGTCGACCGGTTACTCAGTAAGTCACTGGCTTCTGTTCGATTTTTTTATTATTCGAACAGAAGAAAAATGAAACATAATGGGCAATTATTTTTTTAAATAAGATAGTAGATTTATAAAGAGAGAATCGTTATGAAAATGATCAAATCAATAAAATGTAAAGTCGCAATAAACCTATACCCAGAAAAGGACTAAGCAAAATGAAAACATTAAGGTTAATAATACAGGCGCTGGCATGTGTCGCTGCGCTTGCGGTTATGGCGGCCCCTGCCTTTGCTGAGGAAAAGTCACCGACACAGGTGCTCGTCACCAACGTCCGCGTGTTTGACGGAGTTAGCGATAAGCTGAGCGGTAAAACCAATGTGCTGGTGGAAAACAATCTAATCAAAGAGATTTCCGCTAATGCGAAAGCAGGTAAGGATGCCACCGTGATCGATGGCGGCGGGCGTGTTTTGATTCCGGGATTGATAGACGCCCACCAGCACATGGGTTTTCCCGCATCGTACCCGGTCATGATGAATAACGTCGACTGGATGTGGATGGGTGCCGCTTCGGCGAGCGAAGCAAAGCTCATGCTGCTACGCGGTTTTACCACCGTGCGCGATGCTGGCGGCCCCGGTATCGGGTTGGCGCGCGCGATTGATCAGGGAAGAGCGGAAGGGCCACGCATTTACCCTTCCGGTCCTGTCATTTCACAAACCTCCGGTCATGGCGATGCCCGAAATTACTCACAGACGCATCCCAACATGTCAGGCGGCAGTTCAACGTTCTTCCAGCAACATTTCGCGTTTATCGCGGATGGCCATGATGAAGTGTTGCGGGCCACTCGTGAGTCGCTTCGACGCGGAGCGACGCAAATCAAATTGACCATAGGCGGCGGTGCCAGTTCACAGGCTGACCCCATTCATACCACGCAATATACAGTAGAGGAAATCCGCGCCGCAGTGCAGGCAGCCAGCGACTGGGGTACTTACGTCATGGTGCATGCTTATCACGATGAGTCGGTTCGTCGGGCGTTGGAGGCGGGCGTCATCGGCATTGACCATGGCACGCTGATGACCGAAGCGACCATGAAACTGCTTGGCAAAAAGAAGGGTTATCTGGTGCCACAGGCCCGTCTGTTTACCGTGACGGAGAAAGACAAAGCTTTCTTCGAGTCCTTTGGTGCGGCAACGCTCGGAAAAGTCATGGTGCTGGCAAACAACCTGGACAACCAGATGAATCTGGCGAAGAAATACAAGGTGAAAATCGGCTTTGGCACCGACTTGTTTGGCTCCTCGAAAGACTATGCCAAGCAGAGCGCGGAGTTTGAGTTCCGCCTCAAATGGTTTACGCCGGTGGAGATACTCAGGCAGGCGACTTCGGTGAATGCCGATATTGTCGCCCTCAGCGGCCCACTGAATCCATACAAAGCAGGTCCGTTGGGCGTCATCAAGCCGGGCGCTTATGCTGATCTTTTGATTGTCGAAGGTAACCCGTTGAAGGATATCAAGTTACTAGGTGATCCGGAAAAAAACCTCAAGCTGATCATGAAAGATGGGAAGGTCTACAAAAATACCTTGAAGTGATGGTGTTTATGTATGAGCGGTCACGGGGCCGCTCATATAACCTTGAGGTCTGGATTAATGAAAACAAAATATCGTCATGTATAAGAAAGTAATATCTCTACCCTTGATGGCTCTGCTTGTTATTGGGTTAGACGGCCCTGTTTTTGGGCAGCAGGCTCAGGTAGGCTTTGCAGGGCGGGCACAGCCTGCAACTAGCGAAGCTGAGTATCTGGAACTGATCGATGAACAGGTGGTTAATTATTCCACGGTCCCTCATTTCGGTGGGCCAATGAGTGTGGGTGCCCAGGTCAAAGCTGATGCTGAAAGCAAGCATAATCCTTTTCGTTTCGAAGGCTTAAGCCATAGTTTTCAGCCGTATTTTGACTTTAAGGATCGGCTTAATAAACAACACGGTTTTTCATTTGGTGGTGATTACAATCTGATGGTTCAGGCGGCCAACAAAAGCCCCGGTGAAGATCATGCAGCCGGGGGTGTGTTCAGATTATATGGAAGCTGGCAACTCACAGGCGGTGATTCATCGGACAGTGGTTCACTGGTATTTAAAATTGAGAATCGTCATAAACTGTCGACCGATATTGCACCTCAGCAGCTGGGGCCAGAGACAGGTTATGCGGGGCTTACGGCCATTACTTATAGTGATGCCGGAAATATGTTGAGTAATCTCTACTGGCAACAGTCATTCAATAACAATCAAATTGCCTTTGTTGCGGGTATTGTCGACTCTACGGATTATGTTGCAGTGTATGGTCTTGTTAATCCCTGGACGGATTTTAGTAATCTGGCATTTTCAACCGACCCAACCATTCCTGCGCCGAATCAGGGTGGGGGTGTGGCTATAAAAGGGATGCTGACAGAGAATCTTTATCTACTCGGTGGTCTGGCCGATGCCAATGGTGATCCAACCGAACCGGGTGATAGCCTCGATTCATTTTTTAATGACCATGAATTTTTCAAACATCTTGAATTTGGCTGGATTTCTTCCTTTGATAACCGCTTTAAAGACAATATTCACCTGACACTCTGGCAGTCTGATGAGCGTAAAGAATTACAGATAGCGGAAGGTCATGGTGTTTCATTTTCGTTCAACAAGTTAATTAATGAACGTTGGTTGCCTTTTTTACGTGCCGGATATTCCAATGGTGATGGCGGCGCATTTCTTGAGCGTTCTCTGAGTGTGGGTTTTGGTTACTTTCCCGCTAAACGTAGTGATACTTTTGGTGTGGGTGTTAACTGGGGAAAACCTGCCGAGACCCCGTCAGTGTCAGACCCGGATAGTCAGTATACTGCGGAGATTTTTTATCGATTCCAGTTGTTTCAGCATATGACGATTACCCCTGATATACAGTATTTAAAAAATCCTGGGTTATCGACAGAAAAGACAACCATCTGGGTAGCCGGGTTGCGTGCAAGAATGGTATTTTGATCGTAAGTTAGGTATTGGATATAAACAGGGGTGTTGATAATTGCAGATTGAAAAGCCTGATTTTCTCATGAGTTAAATCAACTTTTCATATTTTAACTAACCCGCCAGTTAATATTTGCGTGTATTAATAACATGAAAAATTATTTTCGTGATTTAATAAATTACGGGAGCTGTCGAGTGTTTATTATGCTCAGACTGACTGTTGTCCCATATAAATTTAACTAAATAAAGTGTTAAGCGGTTAGTTAAAATGGGGATTGGTTTTAAGATTGACCAGGCATGAAAATAAAAAATAATACAACGTCATTCCTGCCTTCGAAGGAATGACGAGTATGCGTGACAGAAGTACATTGCACCTAATTAATTATTACCCGTTAAATTAGAAATTAAAATTAATAAACGGTGAAGTTACTTGATGAAGCCACATAGGGAAACCACATAGGGAAGCTGAATCAGTGGACTTGAGTTGATGAGCATGAGTGAGTGGATTAATTGATAGCAGAAAATAAAAATTAAAGCATAATAAATGATGAATAACCGCAGGAAAAACCATGACTAAAATAACAGGCCTATTACATCTAGCTTTTTTTGTTCTCATACTGAGCTCATGTGCCAGTGTGCCCGAGAAAAGAGGTTGTGTACCCGGTGGAACGGGTATGCTGGAATGCCCACCAGAAGGTGCAGTTGATGATGAAAAAGTGAATGCCGACTATAAACTCAGGACATGGTTGCCGCCATCTGAGTTAGAAAAGTTAGGCTTTGACCCGGTTAAATATGGTGATACAGCATCGGTACCCGTCAACGATGCCAGAGTAAAGGTCATCGGACCACTATACGAAGAAGCGCTGACTTCACTGGCCACAAAAATCTGGCTTATTGAAAATGCACAGCATACTGTCGATGTAACTTATTATATTTTTCATACTGACCCTGTTGGTAACGCCTTGCTCGGTGCCTTGTGTAATGCGGTGAAGCGTGGTGTTGATGTGCGTATGATGGTGGATTCGCTGGGGTCGTTCAGTTTCGAACATGTCTGGCTACGGGCTTTGGCGAGCTGCGAAGAAGAGGCCGGTTTCATGCGTAATGAAAAGGGGCAGGTAACAAATAAAAGGGCGCGTATTCAGGCGGTTGTTTTTAATTCATTTAGCAAGTTTAATTTTAACCGCCGATCACATGACAAGCTGCTGGTTATTGATGGTGCTTATGCAGATAAAGCCGTGGTAATGACCGGTGGGCGAAATATATCACTGGATTATTACGGTATTAAGGAAGATGGTACTAAGGACCCGACGGCCTTTCGTGATACGGAAATTTTGCTGCGAGCCGGACTCAATCAGACTGGGCAGGATGTTACCGTAGGGGATGTTAGTGAGCGTTATTACACCATTGTGTTTTTGTTCGATCAGAATAAATATATCTATCCTCGCGAAGGTGATGAATTCTCAGATGGTAAGTATGAAGACAGATATATCACCGAGCGCAAAAAGTTTCAGAAAAACCTGGCCTTTATAAAATCCCTGCCCGACATCAAAAAAATTATGGATGATATGCCACGGTTTATGAATGAGGATTTCCATGAAGCGAAAGTCCGTATTGCGCATCAGTTGAGTAATATTACGAATGAAGATGTAACCACGAAGGCGGTAGAAAACGTAGCAAGAAATCAGAATTCGATTTCCTATATTTACCAAAAACTGGAACAGAAAAGGATTGAAGAAGGTATAACTGGGCCACTAACGCTGCGTATTGTTTCTCCCTACCTGTTTGCTGGCGTCTACAAAAATGAAGAAGGAGAGGTTATTGTTGATGATGTGAAGAACGTCCATCAACTGTTGCAGAAAAATCCGGGCGTTAAACTCGAAATCATCACTAACTCGGTTTTAACCAGTGATAATTTCCTGACTCAATCCGTTATCGATATGGAGATGGCGCCACGCCTGTTATTGTCAGCAGAGCAGCAGGAAAAATGGCTGGACGATACCGAAGACGGTGAATTTAATCCTGAACTCGTTGAAAGCGAGGAATGGGTAAAACGAATCAATCATCCGCAGATATTTATCTATGAGACAGGTGGTCTCGATTCGGTATTATTAGGCGGTGATACTTATTATGGCAAGTTACATGCAAAATTTATCGTCGGTGAAAGAACCGGTTTTGTCGGCACCAGTAACTTTGATTACCGCTCGATGTTGTATAACAATGAGATGGGTTTCTTTTATCAAAGTGATGCCGTGCGAGATGATATGGTTGAAATCTTCGAACAGTTAAAATCTGTATCGCTGCGTTGGGGAACACCTGAATGGCTGGAAATGCGCAGAAAAACGATGGAAGGTGATAGCGAAAAAGCCAGTCCAGCACGTAAACAGCGTGGCATTTATAAAACGATAGAGTTTTTTAATCTGAAAAACCTGATGTGAAGTTAATGTTAAACAGGCCGTAGGCTTTTAGATTGAAAATTCGCTTGCAGTTTTTTCTAAATCAGCAGTTTCGGCTGAAGCAGAGTCTTAACTGGCATTGTTGTGATCGTAGCTTTTGATACAGAGAGGGTTAATACTACTATGTGCGTAAAAAAATTATTTGAATATTTAACAGGTCTTACATTTACGCTCGTTGCATTACAGGGTTATGCTGCTGAAGTGGCGACTATAGAAATGCAATCTGCAAAAAATGATGGCGCTCCTGTAACCCGCACTAATGTCATCACAATAGATGACAAACGAGTGCGCATAGATTACCTGGGCGTCGAAAGTAAAAAAACAGCAGTTACACCCTATTTGTTAACACTAAATGCGGGTAAAGACTGGGTTTTTGGTGATCTGAAAGATAATCAGTTCTACTGCGCAAAGATGGACATGAAAGATTTTTTTCATGACCTCGGCGATATTATTTCGCGTATTGATAAATATACAGATCCAGAGTTTTTCGACACCAAAGTTGAACTATTAGTAAAAGAGGCTGGACCAGAAATTTTGGGTTATTCGACCACACATCTTCGGATTAAAACGACGGCAAAATTTAGCGCTTCTTTTATGCATAAGAAATTTAAGTATGGCATAACCAAAGTTGGTGATATCTGGTACACAAATGATCGGCAAGTTCACCCTGCGAAACAGCGCTGGGTAGAGGCTCTCACGCATACGGGCTACGAGCAGTTAGATCAGCTATCCAGTGGCTTTCGTTCGAAAATAACCGGCCCGATACTTAAACAGAATACGGTAATGGAAATAACAAACTATAAAGAGAATAAGGTCGATAAATATATCGAAAATATGCGAGCTGTGTCACTTAAAGTGGTGGCATCATCGGAGATACCTGAAGCTACATTTGACAAGCCGGATTGTAAAAAAATCAATAAGAAACAAACCAGGAAAGCAGCAAGCTCAATGTTTAAGGAAGGGAAATTAAAGCTTTAACTAGTTAAAGATAAGTGATGGTAAAGAATGTAATAAGACGGATGCTTAATTGTTTTTTCATCTGCAATTTTTATGGCTTCCATTCTCATTCTGGCTGTCGATGTACTGCCAGATAAATTCAGAATTGCAGATGTTTCATTAAGGCTGGTTATTAAAAATGGTTAACAGGTTATTTTTGACTGTGCTTGTACTCAATCTGGTTGTTCTTGCATCATGCGCAACTGTTGAGAAACAGCAGCGCACTGTCTATGAAACGAGTATAAAAGCCGATAATGCGATTAAGCTTCAGCAAGCTGATCCGGTTAGCGTCTTACGTGTGGCAACACTCAATCTTGCGCATGGCAGAAAAGACAGCTTTAACCAGATATTTGTCGGCGAAGATAGTCATAAAAAAAACCTCGATGATATCGCTGATGTGTTAATTAAATATAAACCACACGTTGTTGCTTTGCAGGAAGCCGATGCGCCATCACATTGGAGTGGACGTTTTGATCATGTTGCTTATCTTGCCTCGGGCGCACAGTACCCCTGGCGGGTACACGAAAGTAATGCCCAAAGCTGGCTGTTTTCATATGGTACAGCAGTGCTTTCAGGTTTACCCCTTGTAGAAAGCATAAAACACACTTTTGAACCGTCGCCACCAACACTGGATAAGGGGTTTGTGCTCGCCCAGATTGAGTGGCCCTGCGCTGACGAAAATAAATCGCGGAAAGTGGATGTTATTTCTGTACATCTGGATTTTTCACGAGAGTCGGTTCGTGAGATGCAGATCAATGAAATGCTGGGAATTTTGTCTGCACGGAAGAACCCGACGATTATTCTGGGTGATTTTAATAGCGAGTGGCTGGCAGATGTTTCAGGTATTAAGGCGCTTGTTAAAAAATCACGCTTTGTTACCTATGAGCCAGAAGGTAATAATCACAATTCCTACAAAAATAAACGCCTCGACTGGATATTGATTAGCAAGGATTTGGAGTTCGTAAGTTATCAGGTGTTATCGGACACTTTGTCAGATCATAAAATGGTTGTCTCTGATATCCGTTTTAAAGGTAGTTTAAATAAATGATGCATACCAGCAGACATGATTTTTATGCAAACAGTGCTTTTCTGTTGCTGGTAGGCATGAAACTTAAACCAACCAGGCACGCTGACAATTGATAATGACTATTCGTTTCCTTATTTTCTTTTTTACAATGTCTGCTTTTTGTGTGCATGCAGAAACGGTCGAAGAAATAGCCGAGAAAGCGCATCTTGCCAATATTAATACATTGCTCATCTTTACATCACAGGATGGTCTTAGTTCGGGGCGTTACAATTTCACTAATGTCGGGGTAGATATGGAAGTGTACAAGCTTCCCTTTACCTACCATTTCGAATCAGAGAAAGCGTTAAATTATTTTCTCATTGGTAATGTCGGCTACAGTAGAGTTTTTATTTCACAGGAGATTGATATACCGCCGAGCAGTCGTCTTAATTACGATAATCATCTGCGTACCTATACTGCCGGTTTGGGCGGAGGCGTGCGTTACAAACTTACCGAGGATATACATTTTTCAGGGGGCGCTCAACTGATTTACTCTCGATCGGGTGCCAGTGTAAAGCAGCCCGATGATGAAATAGGTGATGCAATTGAGGACTTTTTTGAACAGGATTACAATGACAATATCAGTTATGAGTTACTTGCAATAGCAGAATATAAACCGGTTATAAATAATTTTAAACCCTACGCCGCGATTAGTTACAGGCTCTATGAAACCAAGTCGACATTTAAATTTGATGAACTTTTGTCGTTTGATACTGAGTCGTCTGTTAGCCGATTAGCGGTTGGCATTGAGACACCTGGATTGCTGCATTATCACGGTAACTATCTGACATTAGAAGGTTATGTGAATGGTAACTATCTAAGTGGAGCAGTGGAAAAGTCAGTTAAATTTAATTCATTTAGTACGGCTGGTGCTGTCGTGTACTGGTATACACCCGGGGCACCTCAATGGGCAGGGCGCTTCTTTTTTGAAGCGAGTACGGTGCAGTCTGATGGTCTGGATGGATATAATATTGGTGTTGGTTTTACGGCCGATTTCTGAGAGTAAAAAGATAGACAGGTCTATTGGCTGAAAAAATAACGCTCAGGGTGTTGGGGGTAATTGCAGGCTGGTTTTTAGTAAAATCTGTTACACTATTATCACAACATCCGCATCGCGGTTTATAAATTAAAAATTGCTGTATGAAGGTTTATGGTTACATTTATTTTGAATCTGATAAAACTACTAAGAGCAATAGCCCGTGGGGTTAGGCAGGATGTAGAGTTTCGAGTGTTATTGTATACATTACTTAGCTTACTTTTCGGGGCAACGTTATTTTATACTCATATAGAAGGCTGGAGCATTATTGATTCACTGTACTTTTCGGTTATGACCATGTCTACCATTGGTTACGGAGATCTGGTGCCTACGACCACGTTATCAAAATTATTCACAATTACTTTTGCCATATTAAGTATTGGCGTTTTTGTAGCTGTAGTTACAAAAATTGTACATGTTATCATCGATCGAAAAACATCAAAACTGGTTAAACGCAAAGCGCCTGCTGACCATTTAGATAAGTAGTGATTTACTTTAGCGATAGCTAAAAAAGTCTTCTCCGAGATGTTAATACTGCGTATTTATGAGCTTGACCCTATATCCCCCATATTTTTCCCATATTCCCCCATTAAGGGGGATTCATATTTCCACAGGCTGGTTAGTATTAATTTCAGATTATATAGATTCCGTGGATAGCGAAATGAGAATAAAACCATTAAGCCGCTTAGCGCTAAGTGGAGTCGTTTCGTCCATCCTGTAGATGTCACGCTTTATGTTGACCCAAAGCGGCGAAAGCGTATGAAAATAGCTGGATACGAACAGCGGGTAAAACACCATATCGGATGTTCAAATTTTGTGGTTCTGAAGAAGCATTCTATAACAGGCGTTTTTAGTTAGAAGATGTAGTGCGGGTTAAATAGTTTATTTACTTATTCAACTTATATTAACAGGGGTATTAACTCATGAACGATAATACAGAAAATAAAAAAGCTACTGATACTGATCGAACAGAAAAGACTGAAAAACTGGATAAAGATCTCTCAGAGTGGCAAACCAGGATAGATGAAGCCAGGCTGCAAATGCACCTTGGCGCTAAGGATGTGCAGGATAAATTACAGCCTCATATTGATCAGCTAGAAAAGGAGTATAACGAGGCAAAAGAGCAATTGAAGAACCTAGCGGATAGTACGGAGGGTGTCTGGGACAGTATTGAGCATGGCGTAGGTGTTTCGATTAAATCTATGCAAAAAGCCTTTGATAAAGCAAAAGCTCATTTCCCAGATTCTGATAAAAAGTAACACGATAGCTTTTGACACAGTCTGGCATCAAAGGGTTCTACTTTAATGCCAGGGGGCAATTTTTTTGTTTCGAGGAGCACATAAATGAGCACAGTCATTAACCCCAGAGAGCAGTATCGTAAAGGCTTTGTGCTGGTGCTGACGATTGGTTATGCAATTACTTTTCTCGCCATTATCAGTGGTTTTATCGAAGTGTTACTACTTGCCGCGGTGTTCAGTGGCATTGTGTATCCTTTATATTGCTGGCTACAGAAGGTGCTGGGTAATCGCAATACTCTGGCATCATTACTGACGCTGGTTATTTCGTTGATTACGATGGTTGTGCCTTTAATGATTTTATTAGGCCTGGTGACGGAGCAGGCAATTGAAGTGACTGAAGAGGCCAGACCCTGGCTTGAGCAACGACTTAACAAGTCACCGCAGGATAAACTTGAACTACCAGAGTGGCTACCTTACGCAGAAAAACTGGAACCCTATCAGGATAAAATCAGCGCCAAGATTGCCGAGTTTACAGATAAGGCAGGGGGATATCTTGCAGAGAGTCTGGCCAAATTAACTCAGGGTACGGTGATGTTCTTTCTGAATCTGTTTGTGATGCTGTATGCGATGTTCTTCTTTCTTACAAATGGCCGGGAGTTGCTCGATAAAATATTGAGTTATGTACCTTTATTGCAGAGTGATAAACAGAAGATGATAGAGGTTGGCCTGTCGGTTGGCCGCGCGACGGTGAAAGGCACATTGGTGATTGGTGTCATTCAGGGCGTGCTCGGCGGACTGGGTTTCGCTGTTGCGGGTATCGAAGCGGCGGTGTTCTGGGGAGCCATAATGGCCGTGTTATCCATACTGCCCGGCATTGGTGCCACGCTGGTCTGGGCACCTGCCGTCATTTACCTGTTGATGACCGGTGAAACACTCTATGGGTTCGGCCTGCTGGTGTGGTCAGCTGGCGTCGTGGGAACTGTTGATAATTTCCTCAGACCGATGCTCGTTGGTCGTGATACAGAAATGCCAGATCTTCTTATCCTGCTCAGTACGCTTGGCGGACTGGTGCTGTTTGGTGCTTCTGGTCTGGTGCTGGGGCCTATACTCGCTGCGCTGTTTATGACGGTTTTAGCTATTTATAGTCGCGTATTTGCCGACTGGCTAAACCTGGAGCAGCAGGCCGATGATTAACTTCGCAGTGTTTGACGCCCTGTTGGGCGCCTGTCCATTTATTAATTATCTCGAAAAAGTGTGGTTTGCAGATTGTTCAAGCACATTTGGAGGAAGTCTTGATGACACAATCAAAGAGTGATATCGAAGAATTGAAAGACCTGCAACGTGAAGCAATAGAGCTAAAAGCGCAGCGAAAAAAATCGAGATCGTCTGCCAGTAGCGCGCAGGCTAAGCATTCCGAGGAAGATGAATCTGGCAATGCCAGTAATAATCCTTCATCAAAGGTTTCTACTGACAATACACAAGCTGAAGGGCAGCTACCCGATGCGGAAGAGGCTATTGAGAATATTGCAGATCAATTTGAGAGCTTTGTAAAGCAGTTGGCAAATGCTGCGCAGGATCGTCCAGCGCTGGCATTGTTGGCCACATTCACTGCGGGTGTGATGGTTGGGTATATGCTGTCGCGTAAATAATGAACGTAAAAAATAAGCGGGAGATATTATGGAACGTTTAATGCGGAGTCTCAGGGTGTTCTGGCGCTCTGAGCGTATTATAGCCGAGCAGCAAGTTCGACTGGGAACACAGCGGGTGCAGTTTAATATGCTGGCAGCGTTTGTAGCCGTGTTTGGTCTGTTTATGCTGAGTATTGCCGCATTTTTTGCCCTGGTACCTTACTGGGGACAGTCGCTGGCCGCACTCGGGGTTGCTCTGGGTGATTTTGTTCTGGCCGCAGGTCTGATGGCTTATGGAGGTGCACTGAAACCTTCTGCTGAACTCGAGATGGTCAAGGAGGTGCGTAGCATGGCGATGAAAGATATTGAAGAGGAGGTTGCACTCGCCGAAGAAGAGCTTATATCCCTGAAAGATGACCTGCACAAATTTATTCGTAACCCGGTCGATGCGTTACTGCCCGGTTTAATCGGTCCATTACTAGGCGCGCTGACCCGAGGCTTTGGTTCAGCTAAAAAGTAAATGCTTAGGTCTATGTTGGTGTCTTACATAACCAGAATGTGAATAATGGGATGAGAATAATAAATTCAGTTTTAATTTTTTACTGGGAAGTACTCAAAGAGTCTATCAGCGGGTTTTTCGATGAAGATATGCTGACTCATGCAGCAGCGCTGTCTTACTACATGGTTTTTTCACTGCCATCCATGTTGCTTATTGTTCTCTGGACAGCTGCACAATTTTATAGTGAGGCCAGTGTGCATAGTGCCATTTTTAGTGAAATAGGCATGTTGGTAGGTGAGCCAGGTGCGCAGCAGTTGATGGCAACACTGGAAAGATTAAACATAAAAGAGCCTACATGGTGGGCCACAGCGATTGGTCTGGCTGTTCTGCTATTTTTTGCGACCACTGTATTCGATGCGTTACGAACAGCACTCAATAGAATTAATCAGGTTAAACACAGCCGCTCAATCACAAAAGACATCTGGTTGTTGTTTCGTATACGCTTTATTGCCTTTGGCTTACTTGTCAGTGTCTCTTTTATATTGCTGGTTTCTCTGGTTCTAGATGCAATGGTTACAGCAACAGGTCATTACCTGGCAGAATGGATCGGAGGCCTGGCGACCTATATATTGTCATTAGATGCTTTATTCGTTGATTTGTTGACCACAGCATTATTGTTTATGTTGTATTTTCGTTATTTACCGGATACCCGACTTAAATGGAGTGATGCCTGGTTTGGTGCATTGTTAACTGCGGGTATGCTGACCGTTGGTAAATATCTTATCGGCCTGTATATTGGTAACAGCGAGGTTGCTGACCTTTATGATGCTGCTGGTAGTATTCTGGTGATAATGCTTTGGGTGTATTACGCAATGGCCATTTTTTTGTTCGGAGCAACCTTTACTTTTACTCGAGCCAGGTTACTTAATAAAAAACGCAAGTGAATATAAAGTAGAATACATTAACAAGTAGATAGAAAATCTAATGGCGGAGATTGCTAGCCAGAAAACTCTTCATAAAATTTTTTTATCACCCATTGTGGGGGATTCACAGATCTCATTATTCTAATACCCTTAATCAGGAAATAACTTAATAGTATTTGAACTTAACTTGGTTGACACATACATCGGAAAGTTTATGAATAGTGTGTTAGTGAAAAATGATATTGCTTATGCTAGTTAATTTATTGAAGAGATCCTTAGTCATAATTTTGTTAAGTCTGTTTGCTATTACAGGCGAGGCGTTAGCGGGAGACGACTCAACGGCGAAAAGCGCCGATGATAAAACGCAGCAATCCGGCACACAACAACCCGTTATTATAGAATATAACTTATCTGAACTTGTTCCTCAGGCAACAGCCCTGTCGGTTAATCTTGCTAGCCTGGAAAAAAATATATCTGATATCCCAGATATGACATCCATCAAAAAACAATATACTGAGATGGCACTCAGAATTTCTGACGCCTTGCAGAAGCTAGATGCACTGAAGAGTGAACCCCGTAGAAATTATGACAGGCTATTACGACTCAGGCAGGACCTGGCGCATGAGAAAGATGTGTTTGAAAGACAAACCAGGCCACTGAATGTATCACTTCAGCTACTTGATAAACGGGATCTGCAATGGCAGACAGAGAAGGAGTACTGGATAGATTTACAGTCAAATTTTCTTAAGCAGAGATCCCTCGATAAACTCGGGCCTGTGTTTGAAAATACTGAGCGGACAATCAGTGTTGCACAGAATCTTATCAGGAAGCATATCGAAAACCTTGTGGCGGTTCAGATTAGTGGTGGTCTGGTAAAATCAAAAATCGATAAGCTGGATATCAAGTTACGTGCGCTGCTTTTGAGTGCTCGTAAAGTGTTTATGCATGGACAGGCCTCTCCCATGTATTCACTGGTGTTTTATTCTCAGTTCAATCGAGACTTATGGCAAACAGGATGGGAAGGATTTGGACTTATGGGATTGCCAGACGTTCGCTTCTTTGCACAACATGACATTGTTTATACCCTTTTAATATTGTTATTTTTATTTTTATCTGTGTTGATATACCGTAATTATGAACAATTGAAAGAAGCGGAGTATTTGGGTTTTGTTGCAAGAAGGCCTGTGGCCGTGGTGTTTTTTGTCAGCGCATTACTGGCCGCACTTCATCATGAATTCTGGGAGGCTCCACCATCTATTCATCTAATGAATACCATTATCGGTGGCATTGCCTGTGTCCGATTGCTGAGTGGTGTGCTTGAACAGGCATGGAAAAGACAGGCAGCCTATGGTGTTATGCTCAGCTATATTCTTATGCAGGTTTTATTGTCTTCCGGTTTACCTGTTCCACTTTTCAGGTTCTATACATTAATTAGCGCAGTACTGGGAATCTGGTTCTGTTTGAAATGGGCCAGTGAAAGCATTGCCACTGAAGAGTCCTCGTCTTATTCAGTGCTGCTTCGTCTGGTTGCCCTGTTGTTTATTATTATTGTTATTGCAGAATTCTGGGGTGAGACTGGAATAGCCGCCTACCTGTATATTTCGTTATTTAAGTCTATGGCGATTATTCTTCCGATTATATTATTTATTTATATGATTAAGAGTGGCCTGAATTGGTTATATTTTTCATCACCCCTGTGGCAAATAAAGTTGATGCGTAATGATGCAGGTGAATTTGCTAAAAAAACCGGATTTATTATTGAAGCATTTATTTACTTTTTCATTATGTTACCGGCCATTCTTTCAGCCTTGAAAGTATTTGATAGCGTTCCAGAGGCGATAAGCAGTTTGTTGTCGCCAGGATTTATTGTTGGCGGAGAGAAAATTTCAATTGGTGTGATATTCGCATCGTTAGTAATTCTTTATAGTTCCTTTCTTGCGTCACATATTATTCCCAAGGTGATGCTTGATGAACAGGTTAGCGGGCAAAAAATGGAAAGAGGGGTGCGCAATTCAGTTGGTCGTCTGCTGCAGTATTTTATTGTGTTTATTGGATTTCTGATTGTGCTCTCACTAGTTGGCCTGGATTTGACAAAATTTACCATTATGCTGAGCGCGTTTAGTATTGGTATTGGATTTGGTATGCAAAGCATCGTGAATAATTTTGTTTCAGGCCTGATTATGTTGTTTGAGCGACCTTTGCGGGAGGGTGATAGCATTGACATAAATAACGAAAGGGCAACGATTAAAAAAATTGGCCTGCGTTCGACGGTGGTGAAAAAACTCGATGAAGCAGAAGTTATTATCCCGAATGCCGATCTTATAAATGCTCCGGTGACAAACTGGACGCTGAGCAACCGTGAATTTCGACTGAATATGCCAGTTAGTGTTGCTTATGGCTCAAATGTGTCTCTGGTAGAAGAAGTGCTAATGGGATGTGCAAAAGAAAATAATAACGTGATCAATTCACCGACACCACAGGTTTTGTTTGTAAACTTCGGTGAGAGCTCCCTTGATTTTGAAGTTCGCGCCTGGATAAAGGAGGGGGATGATCGAATGCTGGTAAAGAGTGAAATTTATCATGAGATTGATCGTCGCTTCCGTGAATTGAATATTGCAATTCCATTTCCACAGAGAGACCTTCATCTACGAAGTGTTGATTGGGCGACCCAGGAAAATGCGTTAGAGTTACCCATTAATGGCTTAGTCAGTGAAGAAAAACCAAAGTGATTATATCAAAAGTTGCACTGGGCTGGGCCAAAGTAAACAGCCTCAACGAGGTGGGGTGTTACGTGGAGCTGCAAAAAAGCGCAATGGTAGGAGAAATCATGGGTGACGATGTCACTTAATTGATCATTGCCTGATTTAAATCAATTTGCCGTTGAGTAAGTCTTTTTTAAGCTTATTTTCAATAAAAATCCCCCATCATGGGGGATTCAGTGTGTCAGTAAAATTTCTAATATATATCTTAAATGTCGATTGTTAAGTGCCATTTTTAGTTGATATTTAATGGCATTAATTATCTATGGTGTGGAGAAATATGATGGTTGAGTTATTAAGATTTCATGAATTTACTAAGACGTATAATTTTGTGGTGAGTATGAAATATATAAGTATTTTTGCTTTGATATTTTGCGGGTTATTTAATCAGGTGCATGCGCAAGAAGCTGATTTCAGCAAAAATGAGATTTCTCTCGGGGGGTATGCCCTGGCACGTTATGATTCTTCAATGTCACTGACTGATCCCGATCTGGGTGTAGGTGGATCCATTAGTCCGGAGGATACACTGGGCCTGAAAACAGAGCAGGCCGTGGTTAGGTTGGATGGAATACATCGATTTAATAAAAGGCATGCAATGACCTATTCCTGGTACAGTATTTCGTCGGATGGAAATAAAATACTGGATGAAGACATTGATTGGCAGGATGAAAATGGAGATATGATTACGCTTCCTGCGGGGGCTCAGGTCGCTACTGCTATTGATTACGATATTTTTAAACTGGGTTACCTGTGGTCTTTTTATCATTCAGATAAAGTTGAATTAGCTGTAGGTGCGGGACTGCATATAACTAAACTTGCTATTAATATTGATGCAGACACAACTAGTAGCGGTGTCAGTGCTAGTGATACTGATGTTGCCTTGCCTCTGCCTGTTTTGTCATTTGCTTTGCAATATCATGTGACCCCAAAATTTTATTGGTATATAAAATCAGAAAGTTTTGCTATTAAATTAAATAATCTGGAAGGCACATATACTGATAATACTTTTGGTCTTGAATATCGTGCGTTTAAACATTTTGGTTTCGGCGCTGGTCTTGGGAGTAATTCATTGAAGTTAATAGATGAAGATAGTGCGTATAAACTTTCATTTGATAATCGCATCAGTGGCGTACTTTTTTATGTGTCTACATATTTTTGATGGACTAATAATAAAGAGGAAATAGTTATATATACAAACGGATGTCATTGAAAAGTGATTTTCTGTTGTAGGAATTTACATGAAATTATTGAAATATATTTTTTTAGTTTTAATTTACGTGATTTTAAGTGCGTGTGCACAGTTGCCAGTGGGTTATGAGTCAAATTCTACTTACATATTAAATGACACAGGTAATACGGTGTTGGGGGGAAGGGCTTCCAAGTTTAAAAATAACAATAAAGATTCTTTTATATATTTATTAAATGAGGGAACAGATGCTTTTTATGCAAGGAGGGCATTGATGTCTCTGGCTGAACGCTCAATTGATGTCCAGTATTTTATATGGCACGATGATTTAATTGGTAAGCTTTTATTTGGTGGGATGTTGGAAGCGGCTGATCGTGGAGTGCGAGTTCGCATCTTGCTGGATGATATTAATATCACATCAGAGATTGAAAAAATATTATATTCAATGGATCAGCACAAAAATATTGAAGTTCGCTTATATAATCCGTTTGCATCGCGTGGTTTCAGGTTTTCCGACTATGTTACTGATGGTTTTCGTATCAATAGACGTATGCACAATAAGTCATTTACAGTTGATGTTCAGTTCGCGGTTGTAGGGGGGCGAAATATAGGTAACGAATATTTTGCGGCAGATGAAGAGAGTAATTTTGAAGATCTGGATGTGCTGTCGGTTGGGCCGATAGTGCAGGATGTTGGCAAACAATTTGATACCTACTGGAATAGCAAGGTGGTTATACCCGTTAATGCATTTGATCATAATGTGGCGACAGTAGATGATCTGGCAAGTTTAAAGCAACAGCTGAGAGATTTTAATACTAGTGCCAAAGGCTCAGAGTACGCGCTTGATGTGCAAGACTCTGAAATGTATAAATTGATATCCAGGCAATCTTTTCATAAAAAATCTGAAGGAATATATAGTGGCAAGGGTCTGGTTATATATGATGATCCTGAGAAGAGCCTGAATAAATCAGAAACGGAAATTGTCTATTTAAAATCACTTATGAAACCTCACCTGGAGAATGCACAAGAAAGTGTTGAATTAATATCTCCATATTTTGTTCCGGGCGATACGGGCACTGAGTATCTTGTGGGACTCGTAAAAAAGGGTATAAAGGTGCGTGTGATAACTAATTCACTCTCATCTACAGATGGGGTTATGGCACAATCGGGTTATGTTAATCATCGAATAGATTTGCTCGATGGTGGCGTTGAACTTTATGAATTAAAAACGGAATATAAAACTAAAGCCAGCAAGTCTTTGCGAAGAAGTGCTAAAGCAAAAAGTGGCTTGCATGCAAAAACGTATATATTTGATCGTAAGGAAATATTTATCGGCTCGTTTAATTTTGATCAAAGATCAGCCAATATTAATTCAGAAGTTGGCGTGGTTTATCAGGTGCCAGAGCTGGCAAATTTTTTAGCATCGACTGTATTTGATCTGGATATTAATAAAGAGTGTTATAAAGTTGAGTTATTAGTTGAGAATGAAGATATAGATGGAATTGAGGTGGAGGTAAAAAAAGTGGTGTGGATTGATACCAAAGACGGTAAGCAGATTCGTTATACAGCAGATCCTGAGACGAGTATTTGGCGTAGGATTAGCGAAGATTTGTTATCTATTTTACCCATTGAGTCTCAATTATAAGATGACTGGAAAAGTGAGGTTTTAAAACAAGGTATGAAAATGCTGACTATCGGATTGTGTGTGTTCTTTGCTGATATTATTTATGCCGATGTGCCGGATTCTCAGGCTGGTGAAGTTAATCATCTGTTAAGTTTTGTTAAAAATAGTCAGTGTGTTATTAGCAGAAACGGTGCTGAGCATGTCGGAGAAAAAAGTGCCAGGCATATTCAAATAAAATATGACTATTTTAGAGATGATATAAATAGCACCGAAGATTTTATTCAATATTCAGCCACTAAAAGTACCATGAGCGGTCAATATTATACGGTGCTTTGTCCGGGTGAAAAAACTATCAATACAGAGGACTGGTTGTTAGTTGAGTTAAAACGCTTTAGAAAAAATCAGAAATAGTAATGGTGAGTCGGCAAATTTGAGTTTTTGTAAAAGAATCAGTGATTCGGTATGGGTGTAATAATTTCATGTTACGCCTGTTCTAAAAAGTGCGTAATGATGGATTCAGATAGGAAATAGAGCTTATGAATATAAATATTATTGCAGTCCTTAAAAGGCAATTGATAGTATTAGCTATTAGTTTTTCGCTTTTACTGACGGCTTGTACACCCGCTGAGAAAGCTATCTCTGAGGAGCAGGCCACGGTTGAATATGACTTGTTGTATACCATGCCAAAAGAAATTATTTCTTATGATGAAAAAGTTCGTCCAGTACTTGAAAGTCGCTGTGTAGCATGTCATGGCTGTTACGATGCGCCCTGTCAGTTAAAGCTAACATCGCCAGCGGGCATTCTTCGCGGCGCCAATAAAGAGAAAGTATATAATGCTGCACGTTTAGACGCGGCGGTTCCGACACGATTGTTTATAGACGCGATTACAACTGAGCAATGGCGAGGCAAAGGTTTTGATACTGTCTTGAATGAAAGTGATAACCACCCGGTTAAGAATCTCGAAAATTCAGTGTTGTATAAAATGCTTCGACAAAAACGCCTTCATCCACAAGCCAGTACCGGCATGCTTGGTGTTAATTTCGATGTTAGCCTTGACCGTGAGCAAACCTGTCCGACTCTGGCTGAGTTTGATGAGTATGCCGCTAAACACCCTAGAGGTGGCATGCCCTATGCCATGCCAAATTTAAATAGAGATGAATACACCACACTCGTACACTGGTTGGCGCAGGGTGCACCAATGCCGAAAGATAAAGCGCCATCAAAGCTTGCGGATAAGCAGATAAAACAATGGGAA
>Ga0316206_1000789_pt1 | contig 35567 bp, 33 predicted proteins | sample 6monthpyrite_MG_FD_204942 | JGI IMG/M metagenome (GOLD analysis project Ga0316206, IMG submission 204942) | Microbial mat bacterial communities from mineral coupon in-situ incubated in ocean water Damariscotta River, Maine, United States -... | ecosystem: Environmental > Aquatic > Marine >...
TGGTTAACTAAGTTAACGGAGCCAGTCAAGCTATCCTCACTGTTAAAAAATGTATTGGATATCGGGGAAGCATCCGTTATCCAAGTTGCCTTAGATTATAATGTTAAAACTGTGTGTATTGATGAGATGGTTGGAAGGCGTTTTGCGCGACTCAGTGGTTTAGCGCTGACTGGGTCGCTGGGCATTTTATTACGTGCTAAGCAAGAAGGGCATAATATTTCAATTAAATCATCAATTGAACAAATGCGTGCTAATGGAATATGGCTTAGTGAGTCATTGATTGCAGCAGTATTAGTACGGGCAGGGGAATGACAAAGCAGCCAGCTACTCCTAATCAGCGTTATGCGTCTAACATTGGAGCACCAACAAATAATAGACACACGCAATGGCCAACATTTTTGATAATAAATGACTGGAGCAGCTGATTCAGATGTGAAGGGCATAATAAAATCCTGTAATAGATAACTTGACTTTAAAAACAAATACCGTCCCACAGAAAACGGGTGCGACCTGATTGAATATCCAATGCACTGCCACCGAGTAGAGCGGCGTTTGAACCAAAGCTCCGGATCCTAAACCATGCATTTTCTTAATCCTAAAACGGACTTCGCCTTTAAAAAAATCTTCGGTTCTGCCGATAGTACGGATATTTTACTAAGTTTTCTCAATGCGCTATTAGGGCTAAAGCGCCGGTATCAGTTGGTTGATATCCAGATCCTGGATCCGTACTTAGCCCCTAAAATAAAAGGCATGAAAGACACGTATCTGGATGTTCGTGCTAAAGATGAACAAGACCGATCATCTCTTATTGAGATGCAAGTGTTGAATGTTGCCGGGTTTGAAAAACGGATTTTATATAATGCCTGTAAGGCGTATGCCGGGCAGATTAAAAAAGGAGAGGATTATCGATTATTAACCGATGTCATCGCAATTACGATCACCGATTTTTTTATGTTCAAAGAGTTACCTGGGATTGTCAACAAGTTCAAACTGGCAGCCGATTCTGGCCACGTGTTTAGTGAAGAGCTAGAGTTATTGTTTGCCGAGTTACCCAAGTTCACCTTGGAAGAACCCCAGTTAAGCAATACCCTGGAGCGTTGGTTTTATTTTTTAAAACACGCCAGTGACCTGACCGTGATCCCGAAGAGTTTTGAGGCCGAACCTGCGCTTGTGCATGCGTTTGAAATAGCAAACAAAGCAAGCTTAAGCCCCGAGGAGCTTGATGATCAGGAACGTCGAGAGATATTTATTCAAGATCAACGCGGCGCCATTGAGTTCGCATTGGATCGTGGGCTTGAAAAAGGTCGGGAAGAAGGTGATCATGATGCAAGGATTTCGATTGCAACCGCCTTGTTTGATATCATTGATGATGGCACGGAGATTGCATAGAAAACCGGGCTATCGGTTGAGCAAGTACAGATATTGCGAACGGAACACCAAGACTCAGCCTGATAGTCGTAATATTCAGGTGTCGGGTGCGTATTAAAGGGTAGACTTAAAATAAGTGTGAATTAGGGCAATGCTCTTATATTCTGCTCACTCACACCCCATTAGCTATGTGCATACCACATGTTAGTCAACGTTGCGATCAAATTTTATTCCTCTGTGAATTGTGTAAAGTCAAGACTTGACCCGTTTTTAAATGCAGTTGGGCGATGAGTTATTGGGTTAAGTGTGAGAGCGAAGCAAAATTTTGTCATGGAATGTCAAATGTAAGGCCTGACCCCTCACTGCTCGATTATTAGCAAACTTACCTATTTTAAAATCAGGTTTTCCACCGATTGTCATTGAAAAAGAAAAACGGCAGCAATATATTCGAATACTTTCACGTTATGAATTAGCCGTTGGTCAGCCGAAATTGAAAGACGAATTATTACCAAAATATGAATTACTTGATGAATTCAAAAGGCTTTGCTCCGAAGGTTGGGAGCAATCTTTAAAGCTAATCGACGAAGCAAAGAGAGCCATGTCAAAAAGAAATTTATAATTTATTGAGTGCGGTAAAAACGATAAATATTTACAATCAAGGAAATAGAGATAAACATGTTGGCCAACTCTTCAATTCTCATAACCGGTGGTACAGGTTCCTTCGGCAATACATTCGTACCGATGACTCTGGCCAAATATAACCCTAAGAGTCTTGTTGTTTATTCTCGCGATGAAATGAAGCAATGGGATATGGCAGAAAAATACAAGGATGATCCCCGTGTTAGATTTGTTATCGGTGATGTAAGGGATAAGGATCGTTTAGCTAGAGCGCTTGATGGTATCGACTATGTGGTTCATGCTGCTGCGACCAAAATTGTTCCCACTGCTGAGTATAATCCTTTCGAATGTGTGAAAACTAACATCAACGGTGCAATGAATTTGATTGATGCTTGTATTGATCGTGGAATAAAGCGAGTTGTGGCATTATCAACCGACAAAGCAAGCAACCCTATAAATCTTTATGGGGCAACAAAGTTGGCTTCGGATAAATTGTTTGTAGCTGCAAATGGTTATGCAGGAACGCATGATACCCGTTTCGCGGTTGTGCGTTATGGCAACGTTATGGGGTCGAGGGGATCGGTTATTCCATTTTTTATGTCGCTAGCAGATACAGGCGTGCTACCTATTACTGATAGTCGCATGACACGTTTTATGATTACTTTAGAGCAAGGTGTAGATCTTGTTTGGCATGCTTTTAATGAGATGCAAGGTGGTGAGATTTATGTTAAGAAAATACCATCAATGAATATTTTGGATATTGCAAAAGCTGTAGCACCTGAAGCCGATCATAAAATTATTGGTATTCGCCCCGGTGAAAAAGTACACGAACAAATGATTGGCTATGAAGATGCACCTCATACGTATGAATTTGACACGCATTTTACGATTCTGCCAGCCATACACAAATGGTCTTCAGATCCAGCTCGTCAAAAAGGTGGGGTTAAGGTGGATGAAAATTTTATGTATGTTTCAGATAAAAATACAGAGTGGATGTCTGTTGAAGAGTTAATGACATGGATTGATGGAAATCGATCTAAGATTGGCGTTATTTAAATCTATTCAATGTATTTATTTCTAAATGGCAAGTTGATCAATGAAAAGTAATATGCTGATAACCGGGGGGGCGGGCCTCTTGGCATTAAATTGGGCTCAATTGATGAGAGGTCAATTTAATATATATCTTGTTTTGCATAAAAGAAATGTCAAGTTATCGGGAACAACAGCATCACATTTTCAACTTAGTTCGATTGAAGAAATTCAGGAAAATTTTGAATATTTAAAGCCTCAAGTTGTTGTGCACACTGCAGGTTTGACAAGTATAGAAGCGTGTGAGTCAAATCCGGAATTAGCGAATCATATTAATGTCAATTTGGCTGAAAATATGGCCAAGGTATGTGAAAAGTTGAATATACCGTTAGTGCATATTTCAACTGATCATTTGTTTTCTGGTACTGAGCAAAATGTCGATGAAGGTCACCCAATAGCGCCACAAAATATATATGCTAAAACAAAAGCAGAGGCAGAGATTAGGGTGTTAGATAGTTATCCTGATGCTCTTGTTGTCCGTACAAACTTCTTCGGCTATGGGCCAACATATCGGGCTTCATTCAGTGATATGATAATTAACAAATTGAGTGAAAAATCGAAACTAACACTTTTTCAAGACGTTTTTTATACTCCAGTTTTTTCTGGCGTACTTGTGCAAGCTGTACATGATCTTGTTCGAGCGAAAGTATCAGGGATATTTAATGTTGTTGGGGATGAGAGATTATCTAAATATGAGTTTGGAATGAAGCTGGCTGAATCATATGGTTTGGATAAATCTTATATACTTAAAGGTGATTTCTTAAACCAAAGTAATTTAGTTCGTCGTCCTAGTGATATGAGCTTGTCAAATGAAAAGGTTTGCAAAGTTTTAGGTAGAAAAATGGGAAGTGTTGAAGAGCAATTGAAAATGCTTCACCAGCAATATGAAACAGGGTATGCACGGGAAATACAAGTATTATGATTCCATATGGTAAGCATTATTTAGATGATGATGATATTAGTACAGTTGTCGGTGTTTTAAGAAGAGGGCCTTTAACTCAGGGGCCAATGATAGAAGCACTTGAAGAGGCAATTGCGGAATATGTTGGCGTTAAATATGCCGTTGCAGTATCAAGTGGTACAGCGGGTCTTCATTTAGCGGCTTTAGTGGCTGGCGTGGGGGCGGGGGATTCTCTGGTTACTTCTCCAATGACATTTGTTGCTAGTGCAAATGCTGCCTTATATGTAGGTGCAAACCCAGTTTTTTCAGATATTGATCAGAATACAATTAATATGTCTGCAGAGAAATTGAAGATTACTCTGCAAAACATTTCAAATCCGCGAGCAGTTATTCCAGTTCATTTTGCTGGTTTGCCGTGTAATATGGAGGAAATTAAAAAAGCAGCAGACGATGTTGGTGCAGTAGTAATTGAAGATGCAGCACATGCTTTAGGATCTAAGTACCCTAGGGGTCAACGGGTTGGTTGTTGCGCTCATTCATTAATGACTGTGTTTTCCTTTCATCCCGTAAAAGCAATATCGGCTGGTGAAGGAGGTATGATTACAACAAATGATGAGAGTATATATCGGGAATTACTTCGTTTAAGAAGTCATGGAATAAATAAATTGAATGATCAATTTCAACTGCCAGAGCAAGCTAAAGAAAGTGGATTAATAAATCCCTGGTACTATGAAATGCAAGAGCTCGGTTACAACTATCGAATTTCTGATATTCAATGTGGCCTTGCACTATCACAGTTAAAAAAACTAGATAAGTTTATTTCGCGCCGAATTGAATTAGTTAAAAACTATGATAAGAGATTTGCACAAATTGAAAATTGCGAGCCTATACAGCAAATAGGACGAGATCAGGTCGCTCACCATATTTATGCACTTCGCATTAATTTTGATACAATTGACATAAGTAAGGGGCAGCTAATGTCAGAGCTTCGGACTAGAGGTGTGGGTAGTCAGGTGCATTATATTCCTGTTCCTGCTCAGCCTTATTATCGAAAATTAAGTTTCAATCCCGAGGACTATCCGATTGCTCTAGAGTATTATCGTGAAACTTTGACTATACCGCTTTTTTATGAGCTTACTGATGAGCAGCAAGAGCACGTTATAACTTCGCTGGAACTTTTATTAAAGTGAAATTAGCGTTGGGTACTGCTCAATTTGGTTTGGATTATGGTATTGCAAATCAGCAAGGCCAAATTCCTTCAGTTGAAGTTAAAAACATACTTGCGAAAGCGAAGTCTGGTGGACTGGATACGCTGGATACAGCGATTTCATATGGTAATAGTGAAGCCTGTTTGGGTGAAGTAGGGGTAAGTGATTGGAAGGTTATATCAAAATTACCCGCTATTCCAGATGAATGTGGTGATATATTTGAATGGGTAAGTGATTCTGTAAATGATTCACTTCAAAGACTAAATGTTAATAACTTATATGGCCTCCTTTTGCATCGCCCTCAACAACTTTTAGAATTGAATGGGGAAGAATTATTTAATGCTCTGGAGAAGGTGAAAAAATCAGGGTTAATCCAAAAAATTGGTGTGTCGATTTATGATCCATCGGAACTTGATGAACTTTGTAGTCGCTTTCCGATCGATATCGTACAGGCTCCGTTTAATATAATTGATCGACGCATGATAGATTCTGGCTGGATGGTTCACCTTAATGAGAAAAAAATAGAGCTGCATATTCGCTCTGTATTCCTTCAGGGTTTACTATTAATGGATTCAGAATCTCGGCCAAGAAATTTTGATCGCTGGTCGTCACTCTGGGATAAATATGACGCCTGGTTAGAGCAAAGCAATTTGACATCATTACAGGCGTGTCTTCGCTATGTTTTGTCATTTCCAGAAATTGATAAGATTGTTATAGGTGTTGATAGTCAAAATCACCTAGAAGAAATTCTTAAAGCATCGAAAGGAGCTATTCCGCCATTGTCTGATTCTTTTGGAGTAGATGATATGCAATTGTTAAATCCAGCCTGTTGGTAATGTTTGTTTAGCAGGGTGTAATCATGTCAAATCTGAATGCATAATTTTAAAGGAGTTTGTAATTTGAAATTAGAAATTATTGCTGAACTTGCCCAGGGTTTTGAAGGTAGGTATGAACAAGCCAGATTGCTGTTAAAAGCAGCTGCCTCAGCTGGTGCAGATGCAGGAAAATTTCAGCTCGTTTATGCTGATGAGCTTGCCACGCCTGATTATAAATATTATGACCTTTTTACTTCTCTCGAAATGAATGATGATGAATGGCAGGGGCTAGCGGAGTATGCAAAAGAACTAGATATAAAGCTCTATGTTGATATATTTGGAAAACGAAGCTTAGCGCTATCGGAGCAAATTGGTCTATCCGTAGTAAAGTTACATGGTACCGATATTAGTAATGTTGGGCTGTTGGAGCAAGTGGCTACTAGTTCTGTTCCAAAAATTATGCTAGGGGCTGGAGGTGCATTTGCTAGCGAACTTGAGCGTGCACTGGAAATGTTGGCCAGTAAGGAAGTAATTGTACTACTTGGTTTTCAGGGCTATCCCACGCCAAACGCTTCAAATCAAATTGCGCGTGTTAGATTGTTGGTTGACAAGTATAACAAGTCCCGTGCGAATGTAACCATTGGTTTTGCTGATCATGCCCCTCCAGATCGTCCTGTACGTTATGCTCTTGCGGCTACTTCAATAGGAGCGGGTGCAACTGTAATAGAGAAGCATCTTACCTTAGGGCAGGTTATGAAATTGGAAGATTATGAATCTGCTCTTAATCCCGATGAATTTTCCGAGTTTTGTGAAGTTATGAATGAATGCGTAGATGCTTTCGGTGTTACTGGCGATTCAGAGAGTTTCGGGATGGATGAATCAGAACTGGGATATAGAAAAATGATTCGAAGACATGTAATAGCAAGCCGAGACCTTTCGATTGGAACATGTCTTTCATCTGAAGATTTAATATTAAAACGTTGTTCGTCTGAGCAGGTAATTACAGATTTGGAATTAACCTATGGAAAAACGCTTAAGCATGCTGTAAATGCAAACTCGCCACTTTCACCTAGTGATATAGATTGAGAATTTAAAATGAAAAGGCGTCTTGTTGCCGCAATCGCATGTCGAAATCAGGGTTCTCGTTTGTATGGGAAACCCCTACAAAATCTTGATGTAGAACAAGGAGTTCGAATTATAGATAACATCATTGCATGTTTGCAGAAAGTAGTATGTATAGATGAAATTGTCCTAGGTATTTCCGAAGGTGTCGAAAACGAAGTTTTTAAGAGTGTCGCAGAAGAAAAGGGACTCAAGTATGTTGTTGGTGATCAGATAGATGTTCTATCCAGGCTTATTCAGTGTGGTCGAGTTGCATCTGCAACAGATATTTTTCGAGTAACAAGTGAGTCACCCTTCCTTTATTTTGAGCCCGTTGAAGATTTGTGGTCACGTCATCAAGCAGAACAAGCAGATGCAACTTTTATGGATGATATTGTTGATGGATGTGGTTTCGAATTTATATCCCTAGAAGCACTGGAAGAATCACATTTGAAAGGTGACGAAAAGCACAGGTCGGAGCTTTGTACCTTATATATTCGTGAGCATAATCAGGATTTTAAAATAATTAAAGCTAACCCACCAGTAGAGTTATCGCGAAAGGATCTTAGGTTAACAGTAGATAATCCCGAAGACTTGGTGGTTTGTAAAATTGTGTTTGAAAGATTTAGCAATTTGGCTCCCAAAATACCGGTACCAGAAATTATAAAATTTTTAGATTCAAATCCTAAGTTAATTGAGTTAGTCGCTCCATTTACTGAAGTGGGATATGAAACGATGTATCGTTGGAGGCAAGAAGATTGTGAGTAATAAAGGTCAAAAGATTTGGTCTAAAGCCAAGCAACTTATTCCTGGTGGCAATATGCTTCTGTCAAAAAGGGCTGAAATGTTCTTGCCTGAGCAGTGGCCAGCTTATTACAGCAAAGCCAAAGGTTGCAAAGTTTGGGACTTGGATGGAAAAGAATATATTGATATGTCTATTATGGGTATTGGTACCAATATTTTAGGTTATGGCCATCCTGAGGTAGATGCAATAGTGCAACAGACGGTTACTGCTGGCAATATGTCGACTTTTAATTGTCCAGAAGAAGTGTATTTAGCTGAACGTTTGGTCGAGCTACATCCTTGGGCAGATATGGTTCGTTTAGCACGTACTGGAGGTGAGGCGAATGCAATCGCCATCCGTATAGCTCGTGCTGCTTCGGGTAAAGATAAGGTGGCAATCTGTGGCTATCATGGTTGGCATGATTGGTATCTTGCAGCTAACCTTGGTGATGAACAAAATCTTGCTGGACATCTGCTTCCAGGGCTAGACCCTAGTGGTGTTCCACAAGATCTACAAGGTAGTGTATTGCCGTTTCGTTATAATAATATTGATGAACTGGAAGACCTGGTAAGCAAACATGATATTGGTGTAATTAAGATGGAGGTCTCACGAAATGAAGATCCTAAAAATGACTACCTTCAAAAGGTTAGGCAATTAGCAACTAAGAACGGCATTGTTTTAATTTTTGATGAATGCACTTCTGGATTTAGACAGAGTTTTGGTGGGTTACACAAAATGTATGATGTGGAGCCTGATCTGGCAATTTTCGGTAAGGCGCTAGGTAATGGCTATGCTATTACAGCGGTCATTGGTAGGCATGATATCATGGAGGCTGCCCAGAATACTTTTATCAGTAGTACATTCTGGACTGAGAGGATTGGTCCATCTGCAGCGATTAAATGTTTGGAAGTAATGGAAAAGCTTAAATCTTGGGATATTGTAACTCAGACGGGAAAAGACATTACTTTAAGGTGGCAAGAGTTGGCAAACAAGAATGACCTTTCTATTTCGACTAGTGGATTACCAGCATTAACGACATTTTCATTTGATAGTCCAAACAGGCTTGAATACAAAACTCTAATAACGCAAGAGATGATGAAGGAGGGTTATCTGGCTGGTACTAGTGTATATGTTTGCATTGAGCATACTAAACAGGTGGTGGAGCAGTTTTTTGAGGTATTAGGGCCAATATTTAGCCTTATTAAGGAATGTGAGGACGGGCGAGATGTAGGAAAGTTACTTGCTGGCCCGGTATGTCATGGCGGTTTTAAGAGATTAAATTGAAAGCAAGCATAAATGTAGCTTTTCGAGTTGACGCATCGCATGATATTGGCATTGGGCATGTTATGAGGTGTTTGACATTAGCTAATAGGTTAAAAAAGAGCGCTGCTAATATACGATTTATTTGTAGACATTTGCCTGAAAGTTTGCACGCATTAATTTCTTCTGAGGGGCATGAGCTTGCCTTGTTAGATCATTCAGGTGAGGTTGTACAATTGGATAAGCTTGTTCATTCACATCTACTTGGGACAAGTCAAAAACAAGATGCATTTGATACTTTAAAAGTGTTGTCGGGTCAAACGTGGGACTGGCTCGTTATAGATCACTATGCAATCGATGAGATATTTGAATTAGAATTACGTAAAGTAGTTAAAAAGATATTTGTTATTGATGATATTGCAGATAGGCCTCATGATTGTGATGTATTGTTGGATCAAAATTTGTACCCAAATATGGAGTCACGATACGCTGATAAGTTATCTAAACACTGTAAAGTTTTGCTAGGCCCCAAATATGCGCTCTTACGTGATGAGTTTCATCAATTACGTGAACAAGCAAAGCCGAGGGTAGGGCCAGTTAGACGAATTCTTGTTTTTTTTGGTGGTATTGATCCTGAAAACTTCACCAAAAGAGCTATTGAAGCCATTAAAAATGTTAGTGGTAATAATCTACTTGTAGATGTAATTGTTGGAGCTGAGCATCCTTATCGTTTAGAAGTCGAAGAATCTTGTAAATTACAAAACTATAATTTATATGTGCAAACTAAGCATATGGCAGATCTAATGAGTAAGGCTGATTTAGCTATAGGGGCAGGAGGATCTGCTAGTTGGGAGCGATGTTGTTTAGGTTTGGTTACTATATCTGTTGCATTTGCGGATAACCAATATGATATTGCTAACTCATTAGATAAATTTGGTGCATGTATTTTTATTGGTGATCAGAATTCAGCTGCACAGCAAAAAATAGAGGGCTCATTAAAATTATTTATTAATGATAGCGCTAAATTGTTATTGGCGTCAAAAAAAGCTTTTTCGCTTGTTGATGGTTGTGGGGCTCAGCGAGTATCCGAGGTATTGTTGGGAAAATGAAAATTACGGTGTTGTGTACTGATCGAAAACATCCGGTTGTTGCCTATATAAAAAACTGGCAAACATCAACGGTAATGTCAAATCATGAGATTGAGCTAATACATGATAAGGAAGAATTATCGCAAGGCGATATATTATTTCTTGTTTCATGTAGTCAATTGATTAGTGAAGAAAGTCGACAAAAATATCGTATAGCACTTGTTCTTCATGCGAGTGACCTACCAAAGGGGCGTGGATGGTCACCACATATATGGTCGATAGTGAATGGGGCGTCAGAAGTTACCGTATGCATACTAGAAGCAAATGATCCTGTTGATAGTGGTGATGTTTGGTTACGTAAGAAAATTGAGTTTGAAGGGCATGAATTGTTGCTTGAAATTAACGATAAATTATTTCTTGCGGAATTAGAGTTAATGTCCCAAGTAGTGCAGAGTTTCAATCAAATTACCCCCGAGCCACAGGTTGGCGAGCTAGGCTTGTATATGAAAAAACGTACTCCGGAAGATAGTCAAATTGATCCATTTAAAACGATAGACGAGCAGTTTAATCTTTTGCGAGTTGTTGATTCAGAGCGCTATCCGGCATTCATGGACTATCGTGGTAAACGTTATTTGCTCAAAATTGAGAAGGATGAAAGTTTTGAATCACAATAAAGATATTTCTATTATGAATAAGCAAATTGGGCCACAGCATCCTCCATTTATTATTGCCGAAATGTCAGGTAATCATAATCAGTCATTAGATCGGGCGTTGGAAATAGTCGAAGCGGCTGCTCGCACAGGTGCGCATGGTTTGAAAATTCAGACCTATACACCGGATACGATGACGATTGATCTTGATGAGCGAGAATTTCATATAAGTGATCCCAAAAGTCTCTGGGAAGGAACTTCACTTTACAAGCTATATAGTGAGGCCTATACTCCGTGGGAATGGCATGAGCCAATATTTGACCGAGCGCGAGAGCTTGGCATGATCCCATTTAGCACGCCATTCGATGATACCGCTGTTGATTTTCTCGAAAATTTGAATGTTCCATGTTATAAAATTGCATCTTTTGAAAATACAGATTTACCGTTAGTCAAGCGTGTTGCTGCAACGGGTAAGCCAATGATTATTTCTACAGGTATGGCTACGGTTGCGGAACTTGATGAAACTGTCCGTGCAGCAAGAGATGCTGGTTGTAAAGATTTGATTTTACTTAAGTGCACAAGTACTTATCCTGCAACTCCAAAAAATACCAGCCTATTGACTATTCCGCATCTGCGTGAATTATTTGATTGTGAAGTAGGGTTGTCAGATCACACGATGGGGATCGGTGTGTCGGTGGCTAGTGTTGCTCTGGGTGCTACAGTCATTGAAAAGCATTTTACTCTTAGTCGTGCTGATGGTGGTGTGGATAGCGCATTTTCTATGGAACCGGATGAAATGGAGCAGTTGGTTGTAGAGTCTGAGCGAGCCTGGCTTGCGAAAGGGCAAGTGAATTATGGTCCTCTGGCGGCTGAGAAGCCGTCGATTCAGTTCAGGCGTTCTTTATATTTAGTTCAAGATCTTGAGGCTGGTGGAGTATTAACGGAAGAAAACGTACGAGCTATTCGGCCTGGGTTTGGTTTGCCTACGAAATATTTGGAACAGGTGCTGGGTCGGCGTATAAATATGAATTTGAAGCGTGGGACGGCTTTGGATTGGAGCTGTTTGTCGTAAGCATTTAACCGCTTCACTGGTTGAATGCTTGCATTTAAAAAAATCGAAGATCAAAAATTATCTATTTTTGTGAAGATGACTTCTATTTTTATTGGGACTACTGGGTTTGTTAGCTTGACTAAATGCATTGAAATAGAAACGGAGCGATTTTTTCTTCGTACTCTCACTGAGAATGATGCGACTGAAAGATATCTTTCTTGGCTGCATGATGCCGATGCAAAGCAGTTTATTACTGCTGCTAGCAATACGGTTGGCTTGGTAAGTCTCAAGAAATATGTGATAGAAAAGACAAGTCAAAAGGATGTTTATTTTTTTGGTATTTTTGATAAAACTACCAGCCAGCACATAGGTAATATTAAATATGAGCCTGTTAACTTTAAGTTAAAATATGCAATTGTGGGAGTGCTCATTGGGGAGTCTATTTGTCGCGGAAAGGGTGTAACCACTGAAGTTTTGAAGGAAAGCGCAATTTGGTTGAGAGAATGGCATAATATTAAGCAAATTTTATTGGGTGTAAGTAAAGAAAATCATGCGGCAATTCAGGCATATAAGAAAACAGGTTTTGTGATTGCAAAGACGCCTTATATAAAATCTACTTCGGGAACTATTTCGATGGTTTGGGGTTTATAAAAATAGTGGAATTAGACTTACTAGCAAGTGGCACTTTGGTGCTTGAAACGCTAGTTAATATGAATAATGCGGTTATAGTAAATATATGACTGTGTGGTGTCTCTTCTCCACCCTTTTTTATAGTCCCCTTGGATTTAAATAATCCTAAAGTTTAGTGGTGAGTGAAAAATTGAATATCTTCCGTTTTTGGAAACGCAGAAAAACCCGAAAAATTAAGTATCTAATGCGTGGTTACAGGTATTTAAAAGTTAATAACGAATTAGATAAAATCGAGACTGTAATTGAGGCGCTATCGGAAAGCAAGATTCACTTTTGTAATGATAAAGTTTCAAATTTATTTTTTGGGTCTAGTTTAGACCACGCTGAACTGTGTATTCGGCAATACTTGTTGGTTCGTTTGGCTGGTTTAAAACTCAATAAAGCACTTCTTTGTGCACTCGGTAATCCAAGTTCAAAGATTATCTATCCCTTACCTCCTATGTGGCGAGAAGTGTTGCAAAAACACGGGTTTATGGTAAATCGAATTTGGACGCCAGTGGCATGGCAGGGATTTATAATTCTAATGTTTCTTTATGGAGTTTATACAAGTATTTCGAAAATATTGGGTAGTGTGGCAGAATTAGTTGGCCCACAACGAGAAAAGCTTGGTCGCTATTCTTATTTTAATGACTTAGCTAGAGGCAACCTACCTAAGTTTAATCGAAATAACAAGAGTTACAATATCGTTAGCTGGTATGAGCAGTGGGCAGGGAAAATTAATAACCTAGAAACTTTGTGTCACAGTGTAAAGGGCGTTTCCACAACTAGTCTGGGCAAAAGCCTAAAGGTAACTTACATCCCCTCAGCGATAAGGCCAATTACGAATTTGGATGGCTTAATGCGGTTTATTGTATGGGGATTGTGCGTGAGTGTTTCGGCATTGTCAGATATTGTTCGAGGGCGATGGTGGAGCGCGCTCTTGTTAAGAGAGGCATGCTTCGCCAAAATGGTTCGTTTGCAGGACAAAGATAATATGGCTCGAGAGTATTTTTTCCATAACTCTGGGTGGGTTTATCGACCACTATGGACATACGAAGCGAAAAAAAAAGGTTCTCGAATAAGCTTTTATTTTTATTCAACTAACTGTGAGACATTTAAACGGTCTGACGGGTACCCTAAACCGATATACGGATGGAATGTCGCGAATTGGCCTCTTTATTTAGTGTGGGATAAATACCAAGCCGATTTTGTGCGACGTGTTGTAGCGGATAATGCGAATATAAATGTGGTTGGCTCAATCTGGTTTTCTTCTAATGCGTTAGATTTGCCAGTATTGCCACGAAATTCAGTTGCAGTATTTGACGTGCAACCTCATAGAAGCTCTCGTTATCAGTTACTAGGTTTGGCTTCAGAATATTATGTGCCAAGAACAACCAGTCAATTCTTGTTAGATATTCAACATGTGCTTAGTAAGTATCATGTCACAGTGGTCCATAAAAGAAAACGAAATATTGGTAAAATGCTTCATCCCACATATGCAAAACTGGTCGAAGAAATGTCACATGATGATTTAGTCATAAATATTGACCCAGATGTGTCTGCGATTAAAGTAATTGAAAAATGTCGAGCTGTAATCTCCATGCCTTTTACCTCGACAGCAGTTCTAGGTATAGAACAACAAAAACCGTCAATATACTATGATCCGCACGGAGTTGTACAAAAAGATGATAGGGCGGCACATGGAATACCCATTGTCGCTGGAATAGATGAATTAGATGATTGGATAAAGAAAGTAATTAGTATAGCAGGATGAAAAATTAAGGATGAGTAATAAGGCAATCAAAAATTCTATGCTTTATGTAGCACAAGTGACGGTATCAAGTCTCTTGCCACTAATTTCCATTCCTATTATTACGCATAAGTTGCCCCCTAGCGAGTTCGGAGTTTTTGCCTTGGCTCAAGTATATGCTTCTATTGCAGCAGGTATTATGAATTGGGGAGCTTCAGTTGGTTATGAAAGAAATTTCTTCTTACATGAGCATAATCAACGAGAATCTGGGGCATTGATATCTTCAGTAATTGCGTTTGTATTTACGAATGTGATTGTAATGGTAGCTATGGTCATCTATTGGAAGGACTCGTTATCGACGATATTGTTCGATGTGCCAATTTACGGAGATTTCCTCGTTATTATCTTGGCAGGAACAAGTTTATCGACGCTTGCAAGTTATTATCTTACCTATCTTAAAAACAGTGGGCTTGCTTCAGATTTTGTTAAAATAACAATATCGCAAAGTATAGTAAATTTTGTTCTGGTTTTAATATTTCTATTGTACGTTGGTGCTGGCGTTAATTCGTTAGCATATGCTTTGTTTTTATCGAACCTTTTCCTTTTTGTAGTGGTTTTAGTTAAGCAAATTGGAGCACTGCCGGTATCTTTGGATAAAGCATTGCTAGTTGATGTATTAAGAATTTCACTGCCATTAACGCCCAGAGTGTTTTTTGGATTTATTAATACTCATTTTGATAAAATGATGCTTGGAATGATGGCTTCAGTCGGGGGAGTCGGAATTTACAGTATTGGGCAGAAAGTTTCATTAGTAGTGTTTCAGTTTATGACTGCTTTAGATGGAGTTTTTAAGCCAGAAGTATATAGAAAGCTATTTTCACAAGAGCAAAATAATATTGATCCTGAAATAGGAAAATACTTAACCCCTTTTGCGTATATTTCTATTTTAGCTGCGCTCATGGTGATCCTCTTCGCCGAGGAAGTATTTGTCCTATTATTACCTGAATCATATTTGGGTGCGGTAAGTGTAGTTATCATTTTGTCTATGTTTTATGCCACGATGTTTTTTGGTAAAATAATTGGAGTGCAATTAATATATGCTAAGAAAACGCATCTGACAACTGTATTGACTCTTATTGGGATACTGCTGAATGTGGCCTTAAATATACCTATGATTTTGTTGTGGGGGATACTTGGGGCTGCTTGGGCAACTCTTATTGCTGGAAGCTCCATGACTGTAGTGAGCTATTATGTTGCACAGCGTTATGCGAGGGTTCAATGGGAATGGAGGTCCATGTTTGCTATATATGGTGTGTTTTTTACCGCAGCCGGTTTTGCGTTGATTTTTCATATGGATCTATTAGGTATATCTTATGAATCAATAATTGTGACTAAAGTGTTAGTGGTTATGACTTATATTTTTTTGGGGAAGAAATTGGATATTGTAACGATTCAAAAGGGACGTACAATGTTTAATACATTTCTCGGTATGGTTCGTAGACGATCTCCTGCTAATTAGTGAATGCAATGAATTATGGTGGATATCTTATGAAAAATAAATTGACAGTAGGGTCTTGGATTACCTTGGCCCACCCAGCCATTGCGGAAATAATGTCCAATGCAGGATTTGATTGGTTAGCAGTAGATGTAGAACACAGTACGATTACTATCCGAGAAGCAGAAGAGTTAATCCGGGTGATCAGTTTATCTGGTGTAGTGCCTCTCGTACGTTTGACATCCAATAATCCTGAACAAATCAAGAGGGTAATGGATGCAGGTTCGCATGGCATTATAGTACCAATGGTAAACTCACCTGAAGACGCTAAAAAAGCCGTTGAATCGGTAAAATACCCACCCAAAGGAAAAAGGGGGGTAGGGTTGGCTCGTGCTCAGGGGTATGGTGCGAAATTTCACGAATATCTAGAATGGCAAAAGGATGAGTCCATTGTCATTGTTCAGGTTGAACATATCGATGCGGTGAATAACTTGGAGGAGATATTCTCTGTAGACGGAGTGGATGGGTATATAATTGGCCCTTATGATCTTTCCGGTTCCATGGGAATACCTGGTCAATTCGAACATGTTGATTTTCTGGCAGCGATGGATCGTGTTAAAAGTGTGGCAAAAAAAATGAACGTAACCGGCGGCATTCATGTGATCGAACCAGACCCTGAGCAATTGAAAAATCGCATAAAGGAAGGTTATCAATTTATCGCTTACAGTCTTGATATCCGCATGCTGGATGTGGTATGTCGAACTGGGTTAAACAGCATTAAGGAGTTGGCATTGTGAAATCCATTGCCATTATTCCAGCCCGTATGGGTTCATCTCGTTTTCCTGGCAAGCCGATGGCAATGATCCACGACATACCAATGATAGGACATTGCTTCTATCGTACTCGAATATGCAAAGATCTATTGGAGACTTATGTTGCAACTTGCGACCAAGAAATAGTTGATTATATAGAATCTATCGGCGGTAAAGCTATTATGACATCAGATGCTCACGAACGTGCTACAGATCGAACGGCTGAAGCAATGTTGAAAATCGAAGATGCTATAGGTGAGAAAGTAGATGTTGTCGTTATGGTACAAGGCGATGAGCCGATGGTAACGCCGGAAATGATCAGTGAGTCTCTAACCCCTTTCAATATAGATAAAGGTGTTAATGTAGTAAATTTAATGGCGCATATGGACACAGTTAAAGAGTTTGAAGATCCAAATGAAGTCAAAGTGGTGGTAGATAAAAATAGTGATGCTATTTATTTTTCTCGTGAGCCTATTCCATCTCGAAAGAAAGGTTTTGAAAATGTTCCGATGCTAAAACAAGTTTGCATTATCCCATTCAAACGTGATTACTTACTCAAATTTAATGAAACACCAGAAACTGAACTAGAGAGAATTGAGTCTGTGGATATGATGCGTATTATTGAAAACGGAGAAAAGGTACGTATGGTAATGACCAATGAGCAATCCTATAGTGTAGATACGGAAGAAGACAGGGCTAACGTCGAAAGTAAAATGATTGATGATCCTCTCATAGATAAGTATTCACTTTAGGGACAGAAGAAAGGTAGTATGCCTCAGTGTAGAATTTGTGATGCCGAAGAGACGCATCAATATGTCAGGGCTCCATTTGTTTTTGGCGGGCAGATGGAACATAATTTTTGGCAATGTGAAAAGTGTGAAGCCATTTATCTCTATCCTATACCTTCAGTAGAAGAAGAAAAACAGTTTTATTTGCAGGAATTTGAAGGTTTTATGTCTTCCAGGGTTGGAGATCACCGGGATTGGTCTAATGCCGAAAAACACAAACAGTCTAATCAGGATCAGGTTTGTAGGCGGCTCCCATTTCTTGAAGAGTTTTTGAAGCCAGGTATTGATTTATTAGAAATCGGTTGTTCCAGCGGCTTTATGTTGGATGCCTTCAAAAAATATGGCGCAAATTGTGTAGGCGTTGAACCGTCTGGTGAGTTTGGTGAATTTCTTGAGAAGTCCGGACATAAAGCTGTCGGCGATCTTGCTAAAATAGCTGATCAAAAGTTTGATGTCATAACTCACTTTTTTGTATTTGAACATATCAGAGATCCTTTTGAATTTCTTACACAAACCTATGGAATGCTGAAAAACGGTGGAGTCATGATCTGTGAAGTACCCTGTGCAAATGATCCACTGACTTCACTTTATAATATTGATGCCTTTGAGAAATTTTATTGGTCGATTGCACACCACTTTTATTATACACATGCGTCGATAAAAGTAGTGCTCGAAAAATTAGGTTACCATTTCAAATTGGTGCCAGAACAACGTTATGATCTATCGAATCACATGACATGGATGATGGATGGAAAACCAGGGGGGCAAGAGCGTTATAATGAGAGCTTGGGCCAAGAAGTTATCAATGCATATCGCCAACGTTTGATTGACACATGGCAGTGTGACACATTTTTTCTTTATGTCTGGAAATAGTTTAAATGGCTAACTATCTTGTTACAGGAGCAGCTGGATTTATAGGCGCAGCACTTGCAAAAAAACTAATCGCTGACGGACACACCGTAGTTACAATTGATAATCTCAGTACAGGATATAAGTCAAATGTACCAGAAGGGGTTACTTTTATAAAAGGGGATTGTGGTGAAGCATCAGTATATGAGCGAATACCGCAGAAGAAATATGACGCCATTTTTCATATAGCAGGCCAAAGTTCAGGTGAAATAAGTTTCGACGACCCAATCTATGATATTCGTACCAATGCCGAGTCAACTTTACTGCTTCTCAAATTTGCTCTGAAAAATGGCTGTGACCGTTTTATATTCGCTGGGACTATGTCGGTTTATGGTATTAAGCCAGATAAACGAATCTCTGAAGAGGAAGAGTGTTGTCCAGAATCATTTTATGGTGTTGCAAAGCTAGCTAGTGAGCATTATATGCGTATTTATGAACGCTATGGGATTCGTAGTACTTGCTTACGACTTTTTAATGTCTATGGGCCGGGCCAAAATTTGGAAAATCTAAGGCAAGGTATGGTGAGTATTTTTCTTGCGCAAATGCTTAAATCTGGGCACATACATGTGAAAGGTTCAGCTAATCGTTTTAGAGATTTCATTTACATTGATGAAGTTGTGAGTGCGTTTTTTGCCTGTTTATATAGGAATGAGAGTTATGGTGAAATTATTAATGTCGGTACGGGTATCAAAACAACAGTTGGTCAATTAATTGATGCTTTAAATGAGGTGTATGGAAAAAATACAACTGTAGAGTACAGCGGCAGTACAGAAGGTGATGTGTATGGGCTTGTTTCAAATAATTCAAAGCTGAGAAAATTGTTGAGAATAAATAGCATGTGTGATTTGCATAAGGGCATATCAAAGATGCTTGAGTTTTATCTATGAGGTTCTGGTGAAATATATTAGGTACTTTGTAGGAAAATTTATAAACTCATGCAAACAGTTATATGGAGATTATTTGTATTTTGAGAGAACAGGGACATTGTTACCAAAGAACTGCATTGTAAAAGGTATTAAAAATATACAAATAGGAAAAGGTTTTACAATAGGTACTGGCTGTAAACTGTATGCGCAGGATGGACAAAATAATACAGAGATAATTATCGAAGATAGAGTTTCACTTAATTATGATGTATCGATAAATGCTGATTGTGGCGGTAAAATAACGATTGGAAAAGATACGATTATTGGGCCTGGTACAGTAATTCGTGCGTCAAATCATCGTTTCGATAATATTAATGTTCCCATACGGGATCAAGGCCACGTTCCTGGTATTATCAAAATTGGTAATAATGTTTGGTTAGGAGCGGGGGTTATATTATTGCCAAATATTTCTATCGGTAACAATACTATTATTGGTGCAGGAAGTGTCGTTACGAAAGACATACCTGAAAACGTTATTGCAGTTGGTGTCCCTGCCGCAGTTATTAAAAGTAGATAGTAGATATTTAATTTATGAAAGCATTAATAACGACTATTCCATTTGGAGATAAAAACCGTCTTCCTCTTGAGCTACTTGAAGGAGCAGGAATTGAGTATCTAATTAATCCAATTGGTAGAAAACTGGTTGAGCACGAGCTAGCAGAAATGGTTGCGGATTTTGATGTAATCATTGCAGGTACTGAGCCCATAACTGATAAAGTTATGGAGCGCGGTAAGAACTTGAAAATGATTTCCCGAGTGGGAATCGGTCTCGATAGTGTCGATTTACTCGCAGCAGAACAGAGAGGGATCAAAGTTTCCTATACACCCGACGCACCGGCGCCTGCCGTTGCTGAGTTAACAATGGGATTGATGCTGACACTTCTTCGGTCAGTCCACGTTTCTAGTATGCAAATGCATGATGGACATTGGCATCGTTACTTTGGTCGACGTATACCTGAAGTTACAATCGGAGTGATTGGTCTGGGTAGAATTGGGTCGAGAATTTTAAATAGAATTCGTAGTTTTGGAACGCCTAGATTGTTGCTAAATGATTTGTTACCAGATAAAGAGATTGGCCGTCAACACAAAGTAGAATGGGTGACTAAGGAAACTATATATCAAAAAGCTGATGTTATAACTGTGCATGTGCCTTTGACAGGACAAACGAAAAATATGATTCGTAAAGAACAGCTAGAGATGATGAAACCAGACGCAATAATTATTAATACAGCACGTGGAGGTATTATCAATGAGCAGGATTTATACGAAGCAATGAAACGTGGGCATCTTGCAGGAGCAGCAATTGATGTATTTGAAAATGAACCATATTCAGGACAATTGAGAGAAATAGCGCGTTGCATTTTAACGGCGCATATGGGATCGATGACTATCGATTGTCGTACGCGTATGGAAATTGAAGCAACAGAGGAAGTTGTGCGTTTTCTCACTGGAAAGCCTTTGCAAGGATTAATTCCTGAAGAAGAATATAATGTACAACGAGAAGGTTTGTAAGTCGGGTAAATAAGCTATGAATAAGGTTGTTGTCATTGGTGGCTCTGGTTTCATGGGAAGTCATACAGCAGATGTTTTGAGTGACAGAGGGTTCTCTGTAGTGTTATTTGACAGGAAACGTTCTCCTTGGCTGCGTGATGACCAGGAAATGATTATCGGAGATATACTTGACAGGGATGCTGTGTTAGAAGCAGTCGATGGCGCTAAGTATCTCTATCATTTCGCAGGTACTGCAGATATTAAAGAAGCGAAAGACAAACCCCTTAATACTATAAATATAAATGTAATGGGGGCAACGATTGCAGCGCAGGCTGCGGTAGATGCTGGTGTTGAACGATTAGTGTATGCATCGACTATGTACGTATATAGTTCATATGGTTCATTTTACAGAGCGAGCAAGCAAGCATCTGAAATAATAATCGAGGCATATCAAGAGCAATTTGATCTTAATTATACGTTTTTACGATACGGATCTCTTTATGGTCCCCGTGCTCAAGTCTGGAATGGACTGAGGCGATACGTGGATCAGGTTGTTCGTAATGGCAAGCTTGATTATTGGGGAACAGGAAAGGAAAGACGTGAGTATATACATGTTTATGACGCTGCACGTTTAAGTGTTGATGTATTGGACGAGGCTCATAAAAACAAAGCAATCACGGTTACCGGGCATCAGGCACTTAGTTCTAATGAATTAATAGATTTAATATTTGAGATTGCGGGGAAGGAAAGGATGGTAGACTATGGTGGTGGAGACGAGTATCAGGGGCACTATGTCATGACACCATATCGATATACTCCAAAACAGGCAAAGAAGCTTGTGCCAAATGAATTTATAGATCTAGGGGAGGGTATTCTCAAGGTTGTAGAAGAGATCTATAAGGAAATTCAAGGTAATTGATAGTAAGAAATAAGCTTTTATTTCTGTGACTTGATAGAAAGATGGGGCTACGTCGCTAATCTGAGAATTACTTCGAAATGAATATACTCGATCTCTAAACTCATTATTACTGCTTGTTGTCCCTTTCAATGGCATTAAGTTTTCTAAAGAAATAACTCATATCCAAATAAATAGAGCATCGAAACAATATTTTCTAACAAACAAATTTTCGGAATATTTTTAAATTATAGTATATTTGTCTGAAATTTTCGATATCAAAAACCCCGAGATTGTAAAGTGAACTTTATTAGCGATCCAGTAGTAGCTAGAAAAAAAATTGACGAAAAGAAGTTGCTTGTCTTTGATTTTGACGGGGTTATAGCAGATTCAGTTGAAGTTAAAACGGATGCATTTGCTGAGCTCTACAGGCCCTATGGAGAGTTCGTTGTAAAAAGAGTTATAGACCATCATCGTGACAACGGTGGCATGTCACGCTACGAAAAATTTTATCATTACCATAAGGAGTTTCTGGGGCAAGATATAGATCAAGAGAAAATAAATGATCTTTCTCATCAATTTTCTGAGATAGTGGTAGATAAAGTAGTTTCGTCAGTTGGAATAGCCGGAGCAAAATATATTTTAGAACACTATTGTGGGATAGGGAAAATTTGTGTTGTTAATTCAGCAACTCCGCAAGATGAAATTTGTAAAATAGTAAAAAGACGTAATCAAGATAATTACTTTTCCAAAGTCTATGGTTCACCAGCATCTAAGGTAGAAAATTTAAAAAAAGTAATGTCGCATTTTCGCATACCAAGTCATGATATGGTTTTTTTTGGGGACGCTCGTTCAGATATGGAAGCCGCATACAATACGAATGTAGATTTTATTGGTATCGGAGAAAAAATAAGAAATGTTATTCATGAATATGAAGGTGATAGAATATCTCTATTGTCTTTTAATGGGATTTTATAGTAGTGGAACGTGTTAAATATATATTCAAGCATCCAAGGCTACGTGAAAAATTTTCCTGCGAGTAAGAAGAACGATTAAACAATGATTCTTGACTTAACAGGCCTAAAGTCGCTTGATTATAATGTGCTTATCATACTTAATCGTATTGCTGATGAAACGAAAACAGACTATAACGCACTAATTGAGGAATTCTCGAGTAAATATGGAGAAGATATAGATTGGTGGGTTACTCCTACTGCATCCAGAAATGTTTTTACGAACAAGTTATTTGAATATTGTTGTTACATAAGACTTGTGAGAGAGTTACTCAGTATAAGGAAGACTGAGCTTAAACAGATAGTCGTTGATTCGAAATCACTAGCTGGGGTTATGCAGCAAATCGTTAACAGTGAGAAAATACAAGTAGTAGTTAAAGTTGATCGACCGATTAAAACCCCGATTACCGCATTTTTCTGTAATGTGAAAAATATAGCAAGTATTATTTTTCACATTACCTCTCAAAAAATATTTTCATTAGTTTATAGGAAACGTAATAGCTTGCCACTAGAAGGTGTTGTTTTGCTAGATACGTTCATTTATCCATTTAGCTTCAAAGATGATTGTTTTGTCGATAGGCATTATCCTAATTTGGAATATTACCTGTCGGAACAAGAAAGAAAAAGAATAGCTTATGTTCCAACTTTTTACAAAGTAAAAAACTATGCCAATATTCTGAAATCAATACGTAGATGCAGTAGTCAATTTATACTCAAGGAGGATTATTTAAGTATTGGAGATTATCTTTATGCGTTGTCTCATGGGCTTCGATTAACAAAATATTTACGTGGTAGTCATATTTTTGATGGTATCGACGTTTCAGAGATGTTTCGGGCAGGTATTACGTCAAGTGCATTCTCATTAAGTTCCGTTTACGCATTACTTAATTACCGGTTGGTCAAAAATCTAAGTGAACAAAAAATAAGAGTTACTCGGGTTATTGATTGGTTTGAAAATCACGGTATTGACCGGGGATTGAATGCCGCAGTTAGGCGTTATTATCCCGATGTAGTTGTTGTTGGTTATGTTGGTTATGTGCCTCCAAGCCTTTATCTCTGCGCATATCCGACGAATCAAGAATATCGAAAAAAGATATTGCCCAACGAAATTGCAGTAATAGGTAATAGTTGGATTCGGCCGATCAAACAATTTTGTACTGAATTGAAAGTTGTGGAAGCTCCGGCATTTCGCTTTATGGAAAAAGATATAAAAAGGAATGAAAAACCCTATGGGATACTCGTCGCGCTACCAATAATGCTAGATGAAGCTGTAAGCGTTGTAGAACTTGTGCTTGGTATTTTTGAGATAAACGATGTGCGGGCGAGATTGATCCTTAATATTGATTTTACCGTCAAGCCTCATCCAGCGACCTCAGCAAATGAAATCAAAAGCAGGCTGTCAAAAAACATCCCAGAAAATGTAAGTTTTACAATGGAACCGTTTGAAAATTTAGTCAGTTCGACAGAGGTTCTAATTAGTAGTACTTCTAGCGTGTGCATGGAAACTGTTGCGATAGGAATTCCGGTCATAGTCGTAGCTAATCAATACGGAATTACACAGCTTAGTATACCTACGGATGTAGCAAAAGAAATATGGACGTTGTGTTACACCGCTGAAGAAATAATAAAATCAATAGATAATCTAGTATTAGAGAGACGAGATAAATTAAATAAAATCGGGAATACCATACGATCACAGTACTTTAATCCTGCTTCAAAATATTCTGTAAAGAAATTTTTAGGGCTTATTCAAGAGTAATATGAAAATGAGTATTACACCAGAGAACGAGGCTTCGTGTGATTAAATCAATATGCTCGAAGAAAGGTGATGTATCTGTTGTTATCGCAACATTGGGATTGGAACCACTGAAAAAAGTAATTGAAAGTCTAAACGAGGGGACTATTGCCCCTGTGGAAATATTAATTTGTATACCGGAAGACTGTGTGTGCAATCTCAAAGATAATTATCCTGAAAACGTAAAAATAATTTCAACAAAAGAGAAAGGCCAGGTAGCGCAACGAATTGTCGGCTTCACAAAATCAAGTAGTCCCTATGTATTGCAGATTGATGATGATGTTATACTTAATGAAGATACTTTGGAGCTGTTAATAAATTGTATCAATCACATGGGAAACGTATCAGTCGGACCAAAGATCTACGATTTAGCAAGCGGAAAATATCATACTTTTTTAGTTGGCAGTACTAGCCCATCATTAATTGAAAGGTTTTTTTTCTATATAATCAATGGAAAACAAGGCTATCAGCCTGGGAAAATATCACTTGCTGGGGTCAATATGGGCACGCCTGAATCAAGTATGGGAGACCGGCAAATAGACTGGCTGGCTGGAGGGTGTATTTTACACAAAAGGGAAAATTTGATTTTAGGGAGTTTTTACCCTTTCAAGGGTAAAGCCTATGCAGAGGATATCTTCCACTCCATTGAGCTTCGCCGGAATGGGGTAAGCCTATATCGATGTGATAAAGCGAGGGTAGAGATTGATTTCAGTGGCCCGAAAAGGACGGTATCGAGTTATTTTCAAGAGCACATACAAAACTATAAGGTGAGGAAGGAAATAGTTAATCGAATCAGTGGAAGTACCTTGAGGCTTAAATTATTTACGCCTTTAGATGTAATAAGAATTATTTTTCGTAAACTTCGAAGCTAGGTGAAGGGTGGGTTAGATAATTAATGTGAGCATGCGCCTCTTTAGAAAAAAAAATACATCGGTTATAGGTGAGAAGAAAGACATACCTCTAATTCTGATTATGCTTTTGCACATGTTTTTTGCAAATTCAAATTTAAATATTGTTCAGATTTTATTAGAAGTTATTCTGTTAACTTTATTCATAGTTCGTCTTAGACATAAAACGTTCTCGTTTCATGAAATATCTATATTTCACTTTTTCATTTTTGGTTCTTGTATATCTTTCTTAATGAATCCGATCGAGATTTTTTTAATCAACTTTAAGATATTTGGCCTAGCAATTTTAACATTGATTTATTTCTCAAAGGTACATATACGGCCTGATGTAATTGGAATCGTCTTCCTAGTTAATCTATTTTTTATTTTTCAACAGGTATTTTGGGGAGAGCATCTGGCTAGTCCAATAATACGTGAAATAGGTGGGTATTTTGGTTCAGAGGTATATATGAATGCTCGTCCTCTCGGTGTTTTTATGAATACACATCAGAGTTCATTCTTTATGGCATTATGTCTGATTTATTATGGTTTAAAGAACAGGTTATATGGGGTTGGAATAATTGCGTTGTATTATAGTGGCTCTTTTTTTACCCTTGTATCTTATATTGCACAGTTAGTTAAAAATAACAAAATATGGCAGTTAATTCCCAGAGTACTTTATAAAATTTTGATGAGTGCATTTTTATTATTTCTTTTTGTTATTATAGTAATAATGCTTAACGCGGCTTTTCTTGTTGAAACATTGGCATCGTATGATTTTGATTTTTTACACGGACTATTTCCAGCTCATAGAATTCATGGTATTCAAGTAATTATACAGCAAGTTTTTGACCATGATTTATTGGTTAAATTATTATCTATTTACCCATTAGACAGTAATACAATTGTTGAGGGAAGAGAGGCCATGGGGTTGATGGGCAATGAAGTTGCCTATTTTAGATATATTTTTCAAAGTGGAATTATTTTGTTTGCTCTTTATTTTATCTATTTGTTAAAGCGAATAAAATATTTTAGGGCCTTTTTAATTGTTTCTTTGCTTCATTATGGTGACTTAGTAACACCATTAATTATATTTATGATGATAACTTTTTCTAGAACTGTTGAAACAAGTAAGTCTAGTGTTATGCTTCCTGCTCCCCTGAGCCAGTCTAGTCCTTGGACCCATAGAATCGGCCCTTTAAAGGTGTAAGGTGTAAAACACTGTATTTTTATCCAGAAATCAGTCTCGCCGTGGAAAGATGAGAATGCTTTAGGTTCTAGTTACGTTTGACCTGGAAGTTTCTTTAAGTCTTTGCCAAGCTAAAAATTCATTGAACGGGATCAAAGCGGCAATAGTTTTCCTGGGCTCTTATTAACGACAGGTGGTATCGAGTCAACGCTAAGCGACGAAAAATCATCAAAAAGGCAATGACGAACGTGAGCACAAAAGAGGTAATTTCCTGATATAAGAAACATATTGGGCAGGTCGTCAAGAAATAATAATCGGGTATATGGAGGCTATTTGTCACGGTTAGTTATCTCATTGGATTTTGAATTGTTCTGGGGGGTTTCAGAATCGAGAACAATTAAAAACTACGGCAATAGCATTGAGGGCGTATGGGAAGCCGTTCCAGGAATGCTTGCATTGTTCCGTAAATATGATATTCGAGCAACGTGGGCAACAGTGGGTATGCTGATGTGTCGTGACTATGCCCAATGGCGTGCTATTCGCCCAACTACACAACCCAATTATCATCGTTTGGAGTGTTCGACCTACGCGTTAGATGCAGAAGTTAAAGAGAATTCAAAACTTTTTTTTGCCCGACCTTTGGTTGAGGAAATTCTTGGTACCCAAGGTCAGGAGTTAGCCTCCCATACCTACAGTCATTTCTTTTGCGGTGAAGATGGTGTAACACCACTGCAATTTGCAGCTGATCTCGCTTGTGCTAATGAAATAGCCTCCGAAATGGGCATTATTTTTCAGAGTGTCGTGTTCCCCCGCAATCAGGTCAAACAGGAGTTTTTGGAAGAATTGCCCAAAGCAGGTATTCAGGTCTATCGGGGTAATCCTGATCACTGGCTATACCGCGACGGTCACTTTACGCCAAGTGGTTTGGCTGGCCGTGCAGTCAGATTTGCGGACACCTGGATACCGATAACTGGCGATCATGTCGCAGACGTAATGCCGATAGACGGGCTGACTAATGTACCAGCCAGTCTATTTTTACGACCGTGGTCGCACCGCTTTAGTTCTCTGGAGGCATTGCGGTTACATCGCGTGAAAGGGGCAATGAGTGCAGCGGCACGAACTGGGCGTGTTTGCCATATCTGGTGGCATCCACACAACTTTGGGGTACATTTGGAGAAAAATCTGGTAGCTCTTCAAAGTGTGTTAGAGCATTACCTCAACCTTAAAGATGCATATGGAATGCTGTCGGCCAATATGGGGGATTTTGCACCAATGGAGAAAAAATGAAAGTAATTGTTCTGGCAACAAACTGTACATCTACTTGGATCCTAGTCAATGCACTGAAGGAAGATTATCCCGACATACAGGTCGCATTAGAACAACCAATATCCCGATGGCTGCTATTAAAACGACGTATAGGTCGTATTGGTTTGTGGAAGGTATTCGGCCAAGTTCTTTTTATAATATATTCGACATGGTTACGCCGCTCTTGTTGTCTGCAAGTAGCAGCTTTGATTGAAAATGCAGGACTATATTCCTCTAAGCCTACGAGTTCTATAGTAAAAAATTTTAAATCAGTTAATTCTGATGCGTGTATACGTTGGCTGGCCGGGCAGGATCCTGATGCTGTCGTTATAAACGGTACTCGTATTGTTTCTCCGGTTGTTCTTAATTGTTGTGAAGCCGTTTTTTTAAATACTCATTGTGGCATTACACCTGCGTATCGAGGAGTGCATGGTGGGTATTGGGCTTTACAGCAAGGAGATCCTGAAAACGCTGGTGTGACGGTACACCTGGTCGATTCGGGTATTGATACTGGTGATATTTTATACCAAAAGGTGATAACGCTAGACTCTAAAGATAATTTTTTTACTTATCCAGTAAAGCAATATATTGCAGGTATACCTTTGATGCGGAAAGCACTTAAAGATGTTGCCAAGGGTACGCTGCAATGCATCACCCGAGATGACCTTCCCTCTGCTATTTGGCTGCATCCCACATTGTGGCAATACCTCAAAGACCGATGGAGAGGAAGTGTCTGCTGATGCCCCAGGTTCTTCACATTATTAGCGGTTTAAAAGTTGGGGGGGCAGAGATGGCTCTGCTCCGGCTGATCACAAGTTTTCGTAACAGTGATTTCGAGCATACCGTTATTGCGCTCACCTCAGATGGAGCAATGAAGCAACGATTTCAAGAGGCCAATATTAAACTTGAGCTGTTGGATTTTAAACGCTCACCAGTTTCACAATGCTGGCGATTGATGTTGTTGATAAAAAAAATCAACCCAGACATCGTTCAAACATGGATGTATCATGCCGATTTTTTTGGTGGTATTGCTGCGCGCTTTCTCGGAATACGTAACATTGTATGGGGGATTCATAATACCGATGTCACAGTTGAGGGAGTTCGCACGACTGCACTAAGTAGATTGTGTGCTTGGCTTTCTAGCTATGTACCAAAAGTGATTATATGTGTTGCCGAAGCAGCACGCTGCGCTCATATTGGCATCGGGTATAAGCAAGGAAATATGGTTGTGATTCCTAACGGTTTTGATCTTCAAAGTTTGAAAGCCACAGCAGCGGAACGACAAGCGTTGCGCAATAGGTGTGGGTTTGGTGCAGCTGCAATTGTCATTGGTAGTCTAGGACGTTTCAACGCGGCTAAGGACCACAATAATTTTATACAGGCTGCGGGTTTACTCGCTCAACGCTTTCCACACCTTCGGTTTCTGATGGTGGGAAGAGATTTGGAAGCTAGTAATGTAGAATTACTCACTTGGATACAGCAAACCGGTTATGCCGACCGATTTGTTCTTTTAAGTGAGCGCTCTGACGTACCTGTCTGCTTGTCAGCGATGGATATTTTTTGTTTGCATTCTCGCACCGAAGCTTTCCCTCTTGTGTTGGGGGAGGCAATGGCAGTGGGTCTTCCTTGTGTCACCACCGATGTCGGTGATGCTGCATTAATGCTTGGTGATGGCGATAATGTTGTGCCAGCAAAAGACCCGGCTGCTTTAGCGCAGGGGCTTGGAAAGATGTTGGCATTAACACCTGAGGAACGCGCTTCACTTGGTCAAAAATCCAAGCAAAGAATTCATGATGAATTTACGCTAACACACACACGAGATCGATTTGAGGTAATCTATAACAAAATTTTGAAGATATAAGTTAGTAATAAATCAAGGCGTGGTCAGCGAAAAAAGTTATAGAGGAACAACATCAAATATGTGTGGTTTAGCTGGTTTTTTGAACGAGAATGGTTTTAATATCGATCAAGCTAACACATTAGCTATGAATATGGGGGTTAAAATTGCTCATCGCGGACCCGATGATGAAGGGGTGTGGGTTGATGCAAATGCAGGGATAGCACTTGTACATCGCCGACTTTCTATCCTTGATTTGTCATCTGCGGGGCATCAACCCATGGTCTCATCTTCTGGACGTTATATTATTGTTTTTAATGGGGAGATTTATAACCATTTAGACATTCGTTCTCAAATTAGAAATTGTGGTATAACCTGCTCTTGGAATGGTCACTCAGATACTGAAACCTTATTAGCTGGCTTTGATTTATGGGGTATTCAATCAACGATTGAAAAAACAATTGGCATGTTTGCATTTGCTGTATGGGATGTCGAGTTACAGATCCTTACCCTTGGTAGGGATCGTATTGGAGAGAAACCACTATATTATGGTTGGCAAGAAAATACATTTCTTTTTGGGTCTGAACTTAAAGCCTTAAAATCACACCCGTGTTTTAAAGCTGACATTAACCGTGATGCAATTTGTCTTCTGCTTCGGCATAACTGTATACCAACACCATTCTCAATCTATCAAGGCATTAATAAATTAGAGTCAGGCTGTTTATTATCTGTTTCCTTAGCGAATCGAAAACCAAAAATTTGGAATTACTGGTCTGCGATAAATGTCGCAAAACTTGGGACAAGCTCTCCTTACATTGGAAGTTCAGAAAATGCTGTTGACGAGCTAGAGCACCTTCTAAAAGATGCTATTTCTCAGCAAATGATGTCTGATGTTCCCCTTGGGGCTTTTCTTTCGGGCGGCATTGACTCATCAACGGTGGTTGCGTTAATGCAATCACTATCATCTAGCCCAATAAAAACATTCTCTATAGGTTTTACTGAGCAAAGCTATAACGAAGCTCTTCATGCCAAAATGGTAGCTAACCATTTAGGAACAGACCACACCGAACTCTATGTTCAACCAGCTGAGGCTATTGCTGTAATTCCACTATTACCCTCTCTCTACGATGAGCCTTTTTCTGATTCTTCTCAGATTCCAACATTTTTAGTATCGCAACTCGCTAAACAACACGTGACGGTCTCCCTTTCTGGTGATGCTGGTGATGAGCTTTTTTGTGGCTATAACCGTTATCAGATTACATCTGATTATTGGAGTAATCTCTCTCGTATTCCTAAATTATTGCGAAAATATGGAGCGAAAAGTATTACATCTTTATCTCCACAGACTTGGGATATCTTGGCTCGATTCATTCCCAGATCAAAAGCATTTGCTAATTTTGGAGATAAGTTACACAAAGGAGCGGAAGTCTTAACTAGCTCTACTGTTGACGATCTTTATTTAAACTTGGTTTCCCATCATCGTGAGCCAAACAAGCTTGTTATCGGTGACAATGCCCCCTGGACATTACTTAACAATAGCTCAAAGATGACGGGACTGAGTGATGTTCAACGTATGATGTTACTAGACTTAGTCACTTATTTGCCTGATGATATTTTAGTCAAAGTCGATAGAGCAGCAATGAGTGTTTCATTAGAAACTCGAGTACCATTTTTGGATCATCGTATTGTTGAATTTGCCTGGTCACTGCCACAAGCAATTAAGTTACGTAATGGCCAAACAAAATGGCCATTACGCCAAGTGCTCAGTCGTTATGTACCCAATTCATTAATTGAACGTCCAAAAATGGGGTTTAGTATTCCATTGAATGACTGGCTACGCGGTCCACTACGTGATTGGGCTGATGCTTTACTTAATGAGTCTCGCATACGTCGTGAAGGATATTTTTACCCTGAGCCCATTCGCAAATTATGGAATGAACACCAATCTAGAAAGTGTAACTGGGGCCACCTACTATGGAATGTGTTGATGTTTCAAGCCTGGTTAGAATACGAGATAATTACAAGATGAATGTGGCAGTGATCTCTAACACATCATGGTACTTGTACAATTTCAGACTTAACTTGATGCTGGCCCTTATAAAATCAGGTCATAATGTTATAGCTATAGCGCCTAGTGATAAATATTCGGGGATGATATCTGATGCGGGAATAAGCTACCAGCAACTTTCAATTTCAGGTGATGATATCAATCCGGTTACTGCGTTGCTGACTGTAGCTGAATTAGCGCGACTATTACGTCGTTTAAAAGTTGATATTGTATTCAGTTATACTCCTAAGGGCAATATTTATTCTGGGATTGCTTGTTTTGGTACAAATATAAAGTTTGTGCCAAATGTTTCAGGGTTGGGGCGAACATTTATCAAGCATTCAATTCTTACATATATAATGAAGGTCATGTATTATTTTATATTTAAAAAAGCTAGTGTAGTATTTTTTCAAAATAACGATGACTTGAACAAGTTTACAGAGATGAAATTAGTTAAAGCGTCAGTTGTTGAACGGTTACCAGGTTCTGGTGTTGATTTGAAGCGTTTTATTACATCTGATAAATTTCGTAATAGTGATAATGCTGATCTAGTATTCTTGCTTATTGCTAGAATGTTGTGGGATAAAGGGGTCGGTGAATTTGTATCTGCAGCTAAGGCGATTCTTACATTATATCCCAATGTAAAATTTCAGTTGTTGGGTTTTGTCGATATACAAAATCCATCGGCAATTACAAAAGAGGTTATTAATACATGGGTCGAAGATGGTATTGTTGATTATTTAGGGTCAACAGATGATGTTCGTGACTATATTGCTAATTCAGATTGTGTAATACTTCCTTCATACAGAGAAGGTCTACCGCGAAGCTTGTTGGAGGCTGCTGCAATGTCAAAACCGATTATTACCACTGATGTTCCTGGTTGTCGTGATACTGTAGATGATGGTGTGAATGGTTTTTTGTGTAAATTAAAAGATGCGGATGATCTTAGAGATCAAATAATGAAGTTTATAGGCTTAACTCGTGAACAGAAATTAGAGATGGGTAGAAGAAGTAGAGAAAAAATTGAGCATCAATTTGATGAAAATATAGTGATTAACCGCTATTTGGAATTTACCGATGGAATATAGCTCGACTTTGGCCAATTAAGCCGGCTCTGAGAGTAGCTCAATCAATGCATTAACATCCCCCGGTGTTAATTTAACAATATCTGGCTCGGAAGCTGCGGGTTGGGGGTCACGGGCTGGGGGTCAGACCTTACATTTGACATTCTATGACAAAATTTTGCTTCGCTCTCACACTTGACCCAATAACTCATCGCCCGACTGTCACCCCTAAATCAAAAAATAATTCATTAACACACGACAGATTTAAACTTTCTCGCTACCACTACCCACTGGCATTGCTCGGCTTTTTTTAACAGGCTTGTCAGGGACGCCTCAGCGTCACACAGAGTTGTTGTTATTGATTGGGTTGATTTTATTGGTTAGCGTTCTGGTGCGTGTTATACTGCGACGATGGATCATGATGGCGGTTATCATTTATTATTTTCCCATCCGGAGATGGTGGAAGATTTGCTCAAAACCTTTGTTCCCGAGACTTGGGTTAGGCAACTTGATTTTAGTACCTTAGCGCGTGTAAATGCCAAATTGCATGCGGAGGGTTTGGAGCGTCGAGAAGGCGATGTGATTTATCGTATTAATTTAACGAGTGGTGATGAAATATACATCTTACTTGTTATTGGAGTTTCAATCCAAACCTCAACGTTGGATGCCAGTGAGATTGTTGGTGTATGTGGGGTTATTATATCAGCACCTGATTCGGGCAAGAAAACTCACATCCAATCAGTTACTTCCTCCGGTCTTTCCCTTAGTCTTATACAATGGAGATCGACCCTGGAATTATTCCACTCAATTATCTGATTGTATTGCGCTTCCTCCAGGAAGCCCTCTGAAAGACTGGCAGCCCAATATCCAGTATTATCTGTTGGAAGAAAACCGTTATAAAAACAAAAGAGTACAAACTATCACAGGCTACTTATTTCAATTTGAGAATTGTTTTGATTATAATGTAATGAATGGCGTGATACGTGAATTAGATCAGTATTTATGCAGTCCAGAACAAGCCTCCTTACGCCGAGCCTTTGCGATATGGATCAGTAAAGTTTTAGCCCCCAGCAAAGGATTATCGTTAACGGACGTCAATACAGAAGATCTCTCAGAGGTAAAAGATATGTTAGCCGAACGAGTAAAGCAGTGGGAAAAAGGTGAAGCGAAGGGTTTTGAAAAAGGTGAATGTACTTTACTCAAACGCCAGTTAGAAAAACGCTTTGGGCCATTACCGGGTTGGGCCATAGAAAAACTCAAGACGGCTGATTGAATTTATCTGGAGCATTGGGGATTGCAATTGTTAGAGGCCCCTATATTAGAAGCGGTGTTCACTGAATCCCCTGAATAGTAAGGAATCAAAATTCCAAGCGATGCTAGGGTACTCTCCTCGGTTTGATTGTTGCCGCCATCTTCTATCTTAGGCTGTCAACCAAAAGTAATTTAAGGAGTTAAAATGAAAACGTTGGGATTTAGTACATTAAAGGGAAGTTCTGATGAACTGTTGCGCTGGACTAAAAGTAACGAGGTTGTCGTTATGACAGACAATGGCAAGCCGGTGTCATTGTCCATTCCATTTGATGATGCGTTATTACATGAAGGATTGCATATTCGGCTCGCCGCTAAACTATTCGAGGAGGGTGTGTCTACACTTGCAGATGCAGCAAAAATCGCCAATACACCCTTAGAAAAATTTATCCAAAAACTAGGTGCCATGGGCATGACTGTGGTTGATTATGAGGCTGATGAATTAGATCAGGAGCTTAAGGTACTTGGCAAATAAAATTATTGTCGCTGATTCAGGGCCATTAATTGCGCTTGGTATTGTTGGGTTACTACCTCAACTCAAACACTTGCTAGGTGAAATCATTGTGCCGGAAACGGTATACCAAGAATGTATTGTCGAGCGAGACAGGTCAGGCGCAAAATCAATTTATAATGCAGTACAAGCCACATATCTCACCCTGCAACAAACACCCGCATCAATCATTTTATCCGAGCTTTGTGACATATTAGATCGAGGTGAGATTGAAGCAATTTCACTTGCAAAATCGATGTCCGCCATAATACTCATTGATGAAAAAAAAGGACGAACTGTCGCACAGCACTATCATCTTGATGTCATTGGCAGTATGGCTGTCATTATTACAGCAAAACAATCTGGCATAATTAAAACAGTTGCACCGCTTATTTCACAGCTTGAGGTGCACGGATACCGCTTATCAAATCAACTTAAAAAAAATGTTTTGAAAAGAGTTAACGAGCAATAACCCGTTTTTTTTCGTTTTTTTCAGGAGTAGAGTTATGTTCTCGCCTCGGATTTCATGGACGATGAAACGGAACAATTTTGGCATTGGCGAAGCATGTGGGTTGTTTGAATCTGGGGCGTAGTATTGTCATGAAGTTATGTCAGGATTATTCTGAGGCGCGCATTTATCGACATCGCCATCAAATTTAATGTGGGGCTACAGCACGACAGCACGGTTTCGCAGGCGATTGGACGTTTAAAGAAGATGGCACCTTGAGTAAGTTGTTAAAGATAATCAGTCAAGACTTATGATGATCGGATTGGAGCAAACTCTTTGTTGATTATTTGTGTAAAATGGCCGAATTCGGGTAGTTCTGACTAACTGTTAGTGACACTCCGGTAACCCCTCTTGACGCCCCAAAAACCTGGTCAAAACCAAGTCGAGTTGACTCATCGGCACGAATTGCTTGAAAACCGCGCAATCATCGTGTAGGGTGTCCGCCATGAAAAAAAG
>Ga0316206_1000791_pt1 | contig 35491 bp, 26 predicted proteins | sample 6monthpyrite_MG_FD_204942 | JGI IMG/M metagenome (GOLD analysis project Ga0316206, IMG submission 204942) | Microbial mat bacterial communities from mineral coupon in-situ incubated in ocean water Damariscotta River, Maine, United States -... | ecosystem: Environmental > Aquatic > Marine >...
TAACAATCTCGCTAAAAACATTAATGAGCTTGGTGACCAGATTGAGGCCCTCTCACTCGACATGCAAAGCCAGGTCGATATACAAACTGCCCATATTGAACGAAAGTCACATTCACTTGAAATAATCTATGATGTTGCTGCAAGCATTAATACGTCACGAAATCTTGATGACTTATTGACACGTTTTCTGCACAGCTTGAAAGATGTCGTTAAGGCACGTGCTGCAGTTGTCCGACTGATGACTGACGATAATAAAATGCGCCTCGTCGCCAGCTTGGGCTTTGATGAAGACCTGATGAAACGAGAACAAGTCATTCCGTCTGACCAATGCCTGTGTGGAACAGCCTACCGTGATGGTATCGTTCTGTTTCAAAAAAATATTAGCCAGTGCGATAAGATAATTGGCCGTGAGTTTTTCGATGTAAAAGATGTTCATATGATTGCTGTACCACTGCAATACAGAGATAAAACCTTAGGTGTCTATAATTTATTTGTTGATTCAGAAGATTTTGCCGAGCCCGATGATATCGAAGATTTATTAACAAGTATTGGACGTCACCTAGGAATGGCCATTGATAAAGCCAGAACGGATGATGAAGCCAATCGATTTGCCATAATGGAAGAACGCAATCGACTCGCCCATGAGTTGCATGATTCACTCGCTCAAACGCTTGCAAGTCTACGTTTTCAAGTTCGAGTGCTCGATGAAAAAATACGCCTCGGTGAAGAACCTTCAATCTGGCATGAACTTGAAAAAATTGAAAACAATTTAGACGAAGCCTATGCGGAACTTCGTGAACTCATTACACATTTTAGAGCCCCTATCGATAAACGTGGTCTGGTACCTGCCGTAGAACATCTTATTGAACGGTTTAAAAATAAAGACGAAATAGCAATTTTCTTACAAAAAGAATGGAATGTACTAAGTCTCTCACCTAATATTGAAGTACAAGCTTTACGCATTATTCAGGAATCGCTCAACAACATAAGTAAACATAGTCAGGCCCATGCCGTACGCGTTATTATGCGAAGCTCAGTTCAAGGGGACTGTAGTATCCTAATCGAAGATGACGGTATCGGTATGGAAGTCCCACCTGAATCAGACAGAGTCTCTGAAGATCATCTAGGGTTGAGCATAATGGATGAACGTGCAAAGAGGATTGGTGGAACGTTTAGAATTGAAAGCGAATTAGGTGAAGGTACTCGAACTATCCTAACGTTTAAACATCAAAATCAACTTGAAAATAGTGCTACATATAATAAAGTACTGGTCCCTCCACCTTCTATCAAGTCAAAAGACAAGGTTAGCGAATGAGTATTAAAGTTCTACTAATTGACGATCACACTTTATTTCGTGTTGGTTTAGAAGGCTTGTTATCCACACGAGGCATTGAAATACTTGCTTCCGTCAATACAGGTATTGATGCTGTAGAACTTGTCAAAAAATTAAACCCCGATATTGTTTTACTCGACATGCGTATGCCAGGCATTGATGGTCTAGGTGTATTAAGTATGTTACGCGATGTTTATGATACCTTGCCTGTCGTTATGCTAACGACCAGTACCGATGAAAACGATTTAGTTACATCACTAAAAAATGGTGCACAAGGTTACTTGCTTAAAGATATGGAACCCGATGAACTGGTTATTGCCCTGCGAGATATCGTTAATGGTAAAACGGTCGTTGCTCCAGACCTGGCTCCCATCCTGGCAAGAGCTGTTCAGGGAAAAACCGAAATACAAAACAAATCAGAAGATAGTCCATTTGCCATCCTCACTCCGCGTGAGGCAGAAATCCTTGCCCTCTTAGCCGAAGGCTTAAGTAATAAAGGTATAGCAAGAAACCTGGGGATTTCAGATGGCACCGTAAAACTACACGTAAAAGCTATTTTAAGAAAATTGGAAGTACACTCGAGAGTAGAAGCTGCCGTCATGGCAGTGCAACATGGTCTCAACAAAAAAACTGATGAAGCACTGTAAAATGAAAAGATTCAGCCAACTCATACAAGAATGCCTGGAACGTGTCGACGAAATCTTCCCCTGGGATCTTGAAGAAATGTTAAAACAAAATAACAAACCCCTCCTCATTGATGTACGCGAACCTAAAGAATTCGATACTATGCATATCTACAATTCAATCAACGTACCCCGCGGCATACTCGAAACATCCTGTGAATATGATTTTGATGATACTATCCCCGAACTCGTAGAAGCACGAAAAAGAGAAGTCGTTGTTATATGTCGTTCCGGTAACCGAAGTATTTTTGCCGCAGATGTCATGCAACAGATGGGTTATGAAAAAGTCGTGTCACTTAAAACCGGTCTACGTGGCTGGAATGATTCGGAATTACCATTAATAGATGAAAACAATAATAATATTGACATAGATGTTGCAGAAGAATATTTTGCGCCACACTTGAGACCTGAACAACATTCACCAAAATCAATCTAAAACTGTTATATACACTATTCGACAATACCACTGAAACTATATATAACTGAATTTCAGGTTGAATTACTTTTTACTAACGAATTTTTTTAGCTCAATCGATTCTTTATCGTTATACAACCGTGCTTTCAATTGTTCACGTGGTAATCGTGGTTCAAACTCTAAATATACTTTTTGATTATTAGCCCCAAGTTTTCCAAAGGTATCCATGGTTTCAAATTCATCCATATCAACTGTATAAAGTATGTTTCTATTATCTATAATCGCTCTGAATGTTAATCTTTTTGGAACGGGACGTTGAATATCAGTATCATCTTTTGAAACAATCAGCCAATCACGTATAAATTCCCCATTAACAAATTCAATATCTGTAATATCAGATTTAAAGCCTTTACTTAATGTTAATCGCCAATCAAATAGATTTCTATATCGAGCCCATAATCCGAAGGGAACCCCATCCTTTACAATCGAATCACGTTCTTCCTTTGTCAGACTGTTTACTAGTTGTTTAGCAATGTAGGCATCGGATTCTTCTTTATTCTTAAAAGGTAATCCAAAGGCTTGACTGGGAGATAATTCAATTTTTTCAGCCTGGCTAAAAAACACTTCTCTCTGATTAGAACCAATCACCCATACGGCGACTGCCCCCCCTGGTGCGATACCCGCCATAATTCTATTATATTCTGGATCGTCTTGATTGGCCTCAACCCCTTCGTGAAATAGTGCAAGAATTGTTTCATATGGAAGTTTAAAGTCACCTCTATAAAACTGCTTTTCTGCATAAGAGAAAAAAGTAAGTGTTAAACGGTCTGGCAAAGATTTTTCATGGTTACCATCATTATGAGACGAGATAGGTTCACCCCAGCCTGCTTTTAAAGTTCCGCCACTGGGTATATATACTCCCTGTGTACTCCCTTTAAAGATAAAGGTACCCTTAATAATTTCCATTGGATAATGTTTAGGAGCACTTTCAGTTGCCCGCCAGTCGAATTTGATGTTGTTATTACTCATAGCGTTACTGCATCCAGTTAATAGTAATATGAAGGTTGATAAATATGTATGCCAATGATATTTATGCATCATACTCAAACCTTATCCGTATGTATTTTTTTTCAACTTCATTCCACTCAATATTCGGCGAATATCCAAGACCTGGCTTTGAAGAGAAATGAAAATGTTCATGTCGCATTATTTTCAAGAAATCCTTATTGGTACCAGGTGGCCATTTACCGATACCTTTTGGTGGTTTGCCATTTGTCCCATGCCAATCACTTGCTTTAGAATTCTTGTTATTTCGAATATATTCGATAATCATCGCTTCCAATTTTTTTAATTTAGTATCTGTCCCTAATATTATTTTTGCTCGATCTTCTAATTTAGCATCTATACTTAACTTTACTTCCGGTTTTCTTGCGTATTTGGCCATAACTTTTAAAGGGATTTGACTATATGCACTGCTAATATTTTTTCTATTAACTTTTAAAGAATGACTAAGTGATACATATGGAATCTTACCCGCCCTTTTCTTTTTTACTTTTAGAGACGTCACTTCGATTTCATTGTCCAGATACCAACCTTGCTCAATAAGGTCAAGTCTGTCTTGCTCCAACACACTCTTTTTTCTACCTTCATTAATCACCATATTTTCATCGCTAGTTCGCATAAACTCCTCTTCACCCTTTTCATCAATCTTTAATGAATTAGCCTGATTGTAACTGCCACCAATGTCAGAGTGAACACCCGGTAAAAAATATTCTTCACCTCCATTACCTTTAGTACATTTGATATTATGTAGTGGAAAATCTGCACGATGCTCGTCTGCTGCAGCTAGATGTAAAGCTTTTTGGGCATAGTGTACCGCAGTTTGATTTAAAACATCATTAGAAGAATCTGATTTTTGACTAATAATGTACGATAAAACTGTATCATACAGGCCGGCAAATCGGAGCTCTACGGCCGAGGGTTTAATATCGAAACCTCTATCGGCAAGTAATTCGTGAATGGGATAAAATTCATGGATGGTTTCTTCTGTGAATTCATCATAATAGCTATCGCCACGATTGAATAACATATAAATCGCATGCCGTGCCGTGGCAGCACCTCGGCTAAATCCAAATACATCAATAGTAAGAAGTTTAATATAATGATTATTAATATTTATTTTATTAGAATTCACAATTGAATTGAGTGCATCACTAACACCCTCTACTGCTCTCCCGACGACACCTGATTTACCAATACCAAAAGCGTAACCCCAAACAGAATCTTTTTTATGAGTAAAAGCCCCTTGCCCAGCTATATAATGCTTAGCGTACACATCATAATCATCCGCTTGTTCCTCAACGTGCGGTTCCATTATCGCAATATTTGTACGACCATTGTCATAGCTGTTGTTACCATCATCACCTCTATTTCTCTTATACAAGCTGTGCCCTACTGTACCAGACGCACCAATCTTACCTACTTCGTCTACTTCGCGTTCTTCGATATTTTCACGATTATTTAACGTCCCATCAAAAAACAACGAGATACGAACATTAATAGGATCCTTTTCTTTTTCAGGTTCAACATCAATATCTTGCGATGCAATCCCTTCAATATCTTCAGCCATCAAACTACTCCCTATGAATGAGTTTCCGTTACAACTACTTTTTCCAGCACAATAGCTCCACGTCTGGCAGCGTCAGATGAGCTGTAAACAAGATGAGCTCTAGCTGAATCATTGCGGTATAAATCTTCAGCCGCCAGAGCAATAAGCATCGAGCTGGTGGCTGAACCTATATCCCCTAAGATATCTGCCGGGTGTTCTGTTGTTACAGTATCTAAAAAGTCTTGTTTATTCCTTATAAAAGCCACTCCATACTCTTTGGCCCAGTGACTTTCACCGTTCATACTGCTGTAAATACTGTGAATTTTAGGCTGGGTTTGTTTATTGAGTGCTTGTTTAAAGGCTTGAGCTAATCCTTCTCCACGGTAAGGCACTTCGCTATGGAGATGCCCGACTTCGTTAGCGACCCCTGGGTAATTAAGGGCAACAATATGGCCATTACGTTGCATGGCTATATCAGGATGTGGTGTAAGCAGCAAAAAACTGGCTGCTTCACCTGGGGCAAATCCATCCATGTTACTTTCAGAGAGTAATCGATCATCCTGAGCAAGTGGATCTATACGTGAATAATCCAAATAAGAATCACTGCCTCCAACTAAAATAAACTTATCAGGGTGGTCACTAAGATAACGGAAAGCGAAATCTATTCCGTCCATACCTGCAGCACGCCCACTAAAAAAACTTCTACACAGTTTATTACTTATCCATGGGGTACAGTTGTGTTCAAGATTATTGATCAAAGGAGAAAGACCTTCTTCATCGACTTGCTCTTCAGGCATGGCAAGCAACAATGGTACGGATTGCGCAGTAGTGTGTAAAGCACATGCTTCACGTATGGCTACTATAGCCATTTTAGTTACACGATCATGCCGTTTATTAAACCTTCGACTTTTTTTAATTTCTACATCAATTGTTGAAAAAAAACTATCTGGCACCCGTGTCATGGTTACAGATTCATTGTTAACTCCATTAAATTCAGATATACCGTAACCACTAATGCCGGCATTAACGGCTGCAGAGGTCATGGCAACATCTCCCCCTACTGAAGAGATCATCCCTGTTCCAGCTATATAAAGTTTTTCTCGTGTCTTCATATCTTTAAGGCTTTTGCTCTTGTATTCATTAATGGCATTCCATTTTCATTGATTGCTAATTCTAAAGCTGCAGCATGACGTTGGCGTTGAGTTCCATTTTGCAACTTTACTTTTAATACTTCAGATGTAATTAGTTCTCCCATAAAATAACGTTTTCCGACAATAAATTTTTGACCATATTTTTGCCAAATAGATGCCACTTTATCGGAATCTGGATAAGCTAAGTTTTCATCATCATCTAAACCCACAATATCGTCATATATGTCATCACTTGGTATGACCGGGTAATTATCAGGTTCAGTAATACTTAATTTATTATTATCAAAATCGACTCCCGTTATATAGGCAAACGATTCAGCGGCTAATTTTGCATAAAGTGGATCTTTCATTTTATTGATTAACCAGTTAACAGCATGAGGGTCTCCCAATACACCAATTGCTTTTATAACAGCACGAATTTGATTTTTATCTTTGGATAGTTCAGAAATCCATTCTCTTGCACTATCAACAGCAAGTACTCTAAAGGCAAGTTGCACAGCCATTTCTTGCAATGCACCGGGTTTAAGCACATATGGTTTTAAGTTTTCAATACTTGAATACTGACCAAGTAAAACAGCAGACCAGTTTGCCCAAAACCGAATTATTTGATCATCGCTGTTAATTGCTTTAGCAATAAATGGCATACAATCTTGGCGGCGGAGTTCACCAACAAGTCTTAAAGATCTTGAATAGAGCATTACATCTTGAATACAATCTTCTCGTTTTAAAATTGAGAGTAATGTATCACCAGGGTCTTTTCTACGTGCACTGCACGCAGCAATTCCTAGGTATTTATGTCTAAGATCCTTTCCGCTGAGAAATCGTTCAATCCATGTGTTGGCAATATCTTCTGATAACCATCCCATCGCTGATATCAACCCGTGCATTGTGGAAGAAGAGCTCAGACCAACATCTACAGCGAGTTTTACTTTAGTGGATTCATGACTACGCATCGCAATGATGGTTGCTGTAAATACTTCTCCAGGTTCGCAGAGCACTAATCCTTCTTCACAAACTTCCCAGCCAATTTCCATCGATGTCATGAGGCCATTAAGTTGTGCGTCAATTCTATTTTCAAGTTCCATAATATCGTTGATATCGTTATGAGGCTCATTAACCGCTATTGATCGCAAAATCCATAGAAACGAGGCTTCATTGACATATTGTTCATATATATTTCGATATGGGTTATTCATATTTAAATGATTTGGAATACTTGTTTCTAACATACCCAAAATACTATTAACCCACGATATTCTTTTTGTTATGCCACAGTGGGTCACCTAAGCGGCAGACATTACGACCTTCGAACTTAACATCGAATGAATACATCATAAACTCGCAAACATCTTTTATAGTGCCACTTGCAACGCCTTTGCGTGAACCCGGTTCATCACCAGTACTTTTTGAATATAAGGCTGCTTTAACCATTGGCATTGCCCCATCTGTTTTCACAGACTTGGGGCCTTTAACCGTGTCAGCGGACACGCCGGTATTTGAATACGGAATCGGGACTACGGCGTTACCAATGGGGGTTAAACAGACATCAGGAAAAACGGTACTCTTGCCACCACTGCCCTTGTGAGCAATACCGCGACCATTTGAAAACGTTGTTTGTGCCATAACTTTGTACCGTAATTATCGTTGTAGTGAAACTTTAACATCACTGATTTTAAGAGCTGACTTATCACATAGAACAGATGCACGCCAAACCATGCTAAACAATAACTGATTTGGGTTTATTATTAATGTTTCCATGTTAAAAACCGGTTTAACGGAATTTCCGGCTATGGTTACGTCTGCATAGACATTAACATTGGGCACACTAAACTTTATATGACCCTTTGGGTGCATGTTGGTAATCTCTACACGTTCTCCACCCTTTAAATATTCGGTGTAAATTAAATCAGGATGTGCTGTATTAAAATAACGTTTGTCAAAGTCATAAGGAAGATAAGGCGCACGTTGTGTTTGCCATGCTTCATCATAAGTTCCTGCATAACCTGAACGTGGTAACCAGTGAGGAGCGCTAACACCAAAACAGGCAGGTAGCGGCTGTTGATCATGGTGCATAATAAGTTCTTTTGGGTCCTCCAGATTAGGTAATGGTACCCCATTCATTTCGATAGATGTTCGTTCACCCGAAAAACCTCGACCGACGGGATTACGTTTATCAGCATCAAGTATTTGACCGTCACGTATGTATTGACCGCCAAAGGCTTTTTCATACACCATTGCCATCGTCTTAAAAGGTAATGGATTTGTAATTCGACCATATTGCCATTGCCGATCACCAAAGACTCGTACAGTTTTATTGACTTTACCAACACTTAATGACACATCAAGTTGACGTGTTTCCTGTTCCATAGGTGCAAAGGCATGACCTAACATAACAATGTCGCTACATGATTTCCCCATATGGTGATCCGATGCATATTTAATACTGGATTTGCCCGGCTCGGTCCAATACTGGTCAATTGCAGAAATCGGACTTTGCTGTTCTGCCAAGGTTAACTTTGAATTTATATTGAAGGTGGCCTTAACCATTATGTAAAGGGTATCAATAGCGTCTTCATTGGGAAACCAGGTTTTCTCCGCTACAAAAGGGGTATTGTTGTGAAGTTGTAACATACGTGTATTTGCTATTTAGATTCCAGTGTTAACTTACTATTATAATTTATTAGTTAACTTGTACCGAGCCGCCCATTATTCGATTAACCCCGGTTGAGCGGTTTAACAAGTATTTACCGCGAATTAATATTTTTCCAGCCTTAGTTAAGGTAATACTGGATTCACCACACCTGAGTACAATTTGTTCTTTAGCTTCAAACGTAATTTTTTTGCCATCAATTAAAACATCATCAACTTTTACATTGCTCTCTAATGCTAAAGGTTGTTCCTCACTTTCAGCTTCAGTCTGTGATAGTAGAGATTGGTCAAAATTTTCCAGCATTTCCGTTAATGGATTATGTATAACACCCATTATAACGGGCGTGGTTATATTTCCATTTGCAAACAGTAAAGCGACCTGTTTACCAACATGGTCTTTTGTCATGCCAATGGTTGATATTGCTTTTAATAATGTTTTACTTACATTCCCAGGGAAATCAACACAGGGTTCGCCTAACTTATTCAGCTCAACTAAGGTGCCAATAATTATTTCACCAGGCGCAACACATGAATTTTCGAGTTCCAAAGATTCAAGACCGGTGTTTTTAGTATCAAGTGTGGTTGGCGTATTATCTTGTTTCACAGTACATCATCAATTAGTTATTACTTTACTTCCCTTAATAACGACATTACTCGATCCTTTGATGTTAATCGTTTTTCCACTAATAGTAATATCGCCATTACTTTTCATAACGATTTGTGCCGAACCTGTTTTAATCGTTATTTTATCGTCTGCATCCATAGTGATGGTTTTTGCATGCAAGCTGTAGTCTTTTGTTACATTTTCTGTATACACTCCACTGACAGATTCTTTTAAATCTTTATCAACATGAATCGTCATATTAGACTTAACTGTTTCCTGGTGATTGCCACCAACAGTAATCGTTTTATCAACTTTGATCTTTTCAGTTTGGTTGTTATTTACAGATTTATTGCGATCATTTTCAATCGTTGAGTTTTCATCATGCTTGATAGTTTTTGTACGGTCATTGTCAACCGTGAGTGTTTCATCATTTTCAATACGGGCATCCATATTTTTTTCAGCATGGATATAAATTTGTTCATCGCCTTTTTTATCTTCAAACCGTAATTCGTTATAATTTTCAGACGTAGCATTCTTGGTTGAACGTGTTTTAATGCCGCTTTGTGTTTTAGAGCTATAGACCGGTTTATTTTTACCATTGTAAACAGAGCCCGTAATGATAGGCCTGTCCGGGTCGCCATCCAGAAAATTAACAATAACTTCATGACCAATACGCGGTATAAACGAAGAACCCCATTGGTTCCCTGCCCAACTTTGTACAACTCGAATAAAGCAGGTGGTGTTTTCGTCTTTTTTACCTTCTCTATCCCAAATGAACTGGACTTTAATTCGGCCATGTTCATCGATATAAATTTCTTCTCCGGCAGGACCTACGACAACCGCAGATTGTGGGCCTTTCATAACAGGGCGGGCATGACGCTGAACGGGTCTAAAATGTACATCAGCAGGAATACAGTTAAAACTATTACTGTAACCGTCCATACCCTCATTAGCGTTAACATAGCTTGTATCTCGAGCCATGTGGGTAACGCTTAGTAGAACATATTTACCTTTTTCATTCTTTAAAGCATGTTTGGCCAGTTTGAAGGTACCTCCAGCGTAAAAGCTACTGCAATTACCGGATGCATTAATCTTATTAATATCAACTTCTTCTGCATCCATACGCATTTTAACAAGCTCAGTGCCTTTGCCTGTTTCGTATAAACCGGGGTATTCGTAATGTTCAAACTTTTCGTTATTTGCAAATTTACTACTGGTTTTCGCGTTTACAATTAAATTTTTATCGGGTTCTTTAAAATTGTAATCATTTAATGTCCACTGACCTTTTTGGAAATTATACAAATGTTGCCAGCCACTTATTTGCGACTCAGTATTACTTCCTTTAGAGTATTCCAGATCAGTTTCGGCACACTCTTCGTATGCATTTTGCTGATCGACAATGATCATCATGTGCTTTTTATCGTCATGACTGAAATAATATGCAATACCGTCTTCTTCCAGCAAGCGAGAGATAAAGTGTAAATCACTCTCGTTATGTTGAATGCAATATTCACGTTTATTGCCGCCGGTTGCTTTAAACTGAAAGTCATTAAAACCGGATTCTTTAAATATTTGCGAAACAATTTCTTTTGTTGTTTTATTCTGGAATATACGGTGGTTATTTGTTTTGCCTAAGAACCATAACCATGGAACCATCGTTAAGGTATATTGACGTAGATTATTATTATTAATTTCGCCTAATGAAATCTGGCTGATATAACCATTGAAATAGCGTTTTACTTTAGTATGAACGCATATGGTTCCTACTTTAGCAACAATTTGTTCCGGGGTTAAATCACGATTTTCAGACAACACTTCAATTTCAAACTGAAATAGGTCTGATATGGTTTCAGTTCCATTAAAGCCTGTCAGTAGTAATGTATCTTTCCCTAATGAAAAATCAGAGATTGATATAGTTCGATTATCTTGTGTTATTTGTCCCATATGGGTGACATCCTATCAACGAGGTTTTCAGCAAGTATTGCTCAACCCTCAACCATGGGTAACTAACTTTTGTGTATAGAGGTAAATTCATACAACATAATAAATAAAGTGGAATAAAATTCCACTTTATTTATTAATGTAGAAATTACAAAAGTTTTGCTTTGTCTAAATCGTAACCAACTCGCTGTGGGCTACCGGCTTTATTAGTTTTATCATGGTCTTTATAGTTAACCATTATTGACGAATAGCTTAATGTAATTGTTTCCATTGGCTCTTCATCATCACTTGCTGCAATGTCATACCCACTTACAATGCAATCTTCTAATGTGTAATCCATATATTCTTCGACTTTTTCTGTTCCTGTACGAACAAATTTAATCACTACTTTCTTTCCACCAGCACCAGTAACAGATTCTTTGAATAGAGCGGCAGCAGAGCTATCTACACGCTTCGTAATTTGAATTTCATCTAACTGTGGACGTGAAGATTCACGATTACTCATAGCGCCTGGTTCCATGCTAACTGAGCGATTAACGCCAAATTGTAAAGAATTAGCTGCAATGTGATCTGCATAACCGTCAGCAGTGACATTTCCTTTAATACCATCATATTTAATGTATATAGCCATTTTTTATTCCCTTTTAGTAGTGACTCATTCGAAAAAGTAAGGCCTGAGCTTAGCGTAACTTTTATAGCCTGACAACAACTTATTTTTAAAAATGTGACCGATGATTATTTTTATTTTGTAAGTGAAAAGTATTAGAATAATTCTTAATGCGCTTAATTTTTAACCATATTTATTTTGTTAACTTACTCCCTTGAACTATTCAATCGAAATTTTTTACATAGCGAATATGTGTTTAAAATCTATAGTCAATTTCAAAAACAACTTTAACGTTATCATCAACACTTTTAGGGTCTGCAGGAGATAAGTCACTTTGTACCGGAAAAGCGAACTGCAAGCTGGAGTTTAAAGTTCCTTTATACGAAAATTTAAAACCAAAACCAACATCAGATAATGTAGCCGTTGAGTCTTTCTCTGTATCAACCAATGAATACGCTTTACCGTAGGATAAATCCGCAAACAAAAAAGGCTGTATTATCTGCTTTAAGTTGCTATCACCTACTGTCACATCGAAAAAATCAGGCGCTTTGAATATCCAATCTACACCAAGGTGAATAGCATCATCTGCGAAAAATTTACTAACAGGAAATCCACGTGCCCGAGTTGGCCCGGAAGTCGCAAATTGACTAATAGATGATAATGCCTGACCGGAATATTGCAGTGAGCTACGAGCAATAATACGTGTTTCAGAGCCAAAAAAAGGTAATTTCCAGAATGTTAAATAGACATAATCTGCAGAATAAATATCATAATTCTTCTTCTGACCTTCTGCTACACCTTTTATAAATTCACCCGTCGTGTATTTAAAATTTCCTTGATGTAGATTACGGCTTTTCTCCTGTAAAATATCATACCTGTAAATTACTGATGAATTTTCAACTTCGTCATCCAGACCGATATCACCTGAATCCTGAAAAGCCCCAACCCGTAAGACTGACTCTATTGATTCAAACAACAAATCAACTGAATGCGTATGAGCACGGCTTCTTTGTAGCTTGTATGATAATGTAAGTTCTGATTGATTTGTCGAACCAGTAAGATTTAATGCCGTTATAGCCTCCGCATTACCAGCACCAAGAACAAACTCATTTTTTGATTTACCCGCAGTCACTCTAAAACGTGGTGAAAAAAAATTAACCCCATATTTAACCTGCCAAAATGTAGAGTTGCTAGGTGACGTTGTACGCAGTGTTCCAATGTGGAATTGATCAGAAAAACCCAGCAAATTATTCACCTGAGCTTCAGCATAATAACGTGTTTCGCCCGTCTCTTTAGTTCCATGGTTATCCAGCCTTATGTTAAAATCATATCGACGTTCGGATACAACGTTAACATTTAACATCGTATCTCCCACTTGCGCTCCCGGTTCAAAAAATCCGGTCACGTACAATCCAGGGAAATCATTTATCAGGTATAGTTTTTCATCAATACTACTACTCTTTACTGGCAAGGTTAGCAGGTCATCAAATACAGATTGAATAGACCTGGCACTGTATAATGAATTGTTTTTTACTTCAGTTTCACCTAGAAACCCTAGTAGTAAAGTAAGGGTAACAATACCTTCACGAACTTCCTGCTTTGGTATATAAGCTTTTGCTAGAATAAAACCTCGTTCACGATAAAAGTTGGTGATTTTATCAGCAACCGTTTCAATCATGCCAAGGGTAATACCTCGTTTGGCTCGCTGCTCTCGAATCAACCAAACCAACCGCTGCACTTCAAGCGGGCCTGCGTGCCTATCCTGTGTTTCATCTTCAATCTTAACTAATAAATCAGATAACTCACCGAGCTCTTCTGCAGTGTATCCGGAGCTCAATAGCTTATCTTCCGCCATCATATCGAAGCGAATACTCTCAACAAACTTGCCTATTTCTGCACGTGTAATCCCTAGTTCAGGAAATTCAACAATACCTTGTAATCGAAACTCAGATACCGCAAGACGTGGACCTGCCTGCGGGTCGGGATTTCTTTCTCGCACACTAGGGATATCCATGTCCTGTAAATAGGTTTTACGTTCTAATGTGGGTGTTTCTGTAATATCGGGTAATTCTAAAAATCCAGCATACACAATATTAGAGAGTAAACAGAAAAAAAGTATTAAAATAGACTTGAAAAATTTTATTATTAACAACATATAAAAACCGACTTTAGAAATAAAAACTCTCAGTGGATTGCACAGAAAGTATGCAACCAATTCAATTGCTTTGTATTATTATTTATAGTACTGGCACTATTTATCGCCGACCGTATTTAATTCATCTTCAAACAACTGGTCACGTGGTAGGCGTATGGCAACTTGTCCATACGTGTAGTTTCGCACATCAGAGAAAATAGCAGGGTCAATATCTTCAAGTTCTTCCAATGATATTAATTGTTCACCTGCAATTGCGTTTGATGCTTCACCAAAATCAAATTGAAAATCTGATAAATCTGTTACTCCTAAACGGGGGCCAGGAGCCGTTAATCGTGGCGTAACACTACGACGGGTATTGATAAACACTGATTCTTTTACATTTAAAACAATTGGCCTTACGACCGAACCAAAGGAACCATTACGACCAATAAACTGTGCCGTAAATGCTGTTACATCGGCATTATTAATATCAGGTGCATCTAGACCTAAGAAGCTACCACGTGTTGTGGTCATAATTATATTACCAGTATCGAAATCAGCATCAACACTTCCGGGTTTCATACTAATATTCAAATCATTATTTAAATCGATATCACCTGAAGTGGTTAAACTTTCTAATATCAAATTCCCTGTGTTATTCACTTTAACAGCTCCACCAATATTATCTGCTTTAAGAGTAGAGGTTTGCGTGGTGACATTAATACCATTTACAGCTTGAAGATTTACACGACTAGAAGCAATCGATCCGGAACTGTTTATTGCTCCACCAGAGGTTAAGTCAACTAACGATACAGCAGAAACAGTGGTCACATTCAAGCTTGATGCATTATTAACAGTAATAGCACTTCCAGCGGATGCCGTTAACGTTCCCTGAAAATCTGCATTCGCTAATGCAATATCACCTGAACCGGCATTAATTATTGTAGCGTTGGCAACAACAACACTACTGCTGTTGTTATCAGTAATGTTGCCATTAGCAAAAATTGTCAGTGAACCTGTAGTAGAAGATGCCGTGTTATTTCCACCAATGTTGATTCCAGTTGAATCAGCCAAAGTAACATTACTACCGGTGAATACAACATTACTGAAATCATGAGTCCCCGCAGAAAGATTAATGCTATTATTGCCGGCATCCAAGCTGGTTAAGCCTGAAACTACAATATTGCCTGCGTTATTTGTTATCGCGCCGTTGGTAACAACCGAAAGCGTCCCATTGCCAGTAATATTGGTGGTGCCCAAATCAAGTCCACCGGCAACATCATTAATACTCACAGCATTACTGCTGGACAATTGAATTGTGTCAAAGTTATTCGCTTGAGTGCCTAAGTTGATGGCACCAGTGCCAGCAGAAAATGATGCTGTAGTACCGGCATTCATTGTAATCGCAGCCGTTTGGTTAATCGCACCATTGGCATTAACCGTAAAATTACCACCAATGTTAGAGGCCGTATTTGCTGCATCACCAATTGTGATGGTATTAGTATCGGCAATAGCAACATTGCCGGCGGCATTTAACACCACATTTTTAAAATCATTATTCAGTACCGCATTTGTATCGCGGTGGGTACTTAAGTTGATACTGCCTACACCAGCATTAACGGTTGCAGTCGTTCCAGCTAACATAGTAAGTCCAGAGGTTTGGGTAACATTTCCATTGGTAGTAACAACAAGATCTCCCGATATATTGGACGCCGTTCCAGCGGCATCACCGATATTAAGGCCATTAATATCCGTCAGACTGACGTCATTACCAGCCACAATAACCACTTCGTTAAAATTGTTTGCACCGGTGGTAAGGGTAATATTATTACCACTACCGGCGTTTAATGTTGTTGTACCCGTCACGGTCATACTGCCCGCACTATTGGTAATCGCGCCCGCTGCAGTCACATCTAAATTACCGGTTAAATCTAACGTTTGTAAGTCCAACCCACTGGCATTGGCGACCGTTACATCTTGTAACGCTGTACCTGTTCCTGGCTTTGCATTAAAGGCCAAGCCATTAAAGTTATTGCGTATGTTACCCAGTGTAATTGAATGTCCACCATCTACATTAAAGGTTGATGTTCCTGAAACCGTTAAACCATTCCCGGTATTGAGCTGTGTAATATCACCGCTTAATCCTGCTGTTATTGTTAAATTTTGCCCAACACTCGATTGGGCTAAACTGATACTACTATTATCATTAAGCACAACATCGTTTGCACCGCTGTTATTGAGTGCTACATTTCCAGTGAATTCATTACCAGAATTATCTAACGTGATAACGCCTGCACCTGCATTAAAAGAGGCTTGGCCTGCTCCTGCCGATTGTGTAATAGCTCCACCCGTTTGTGTTATACCTACGGCGTTAACCGTTAAAGAACCACTTCCTAAATTGGAGGTTGTGAAATCAAAATCGTTTACATCGGTTATTGAAACATTACCCACGCTATTATTTAAAGAAACACTCCCCACAAAATCATTGTTAGCATTATCTAACGCAATACTGTTTGCGCCTGCATTCACAATCGTATTGCCATTACTGGTTATCGATGTACCGGCGGCCTGACTCAATGCGCCACCTGTTGTAACATTCAAGGTTGTACCGCTTCCGCCTAAGTTCATCCCCCCTAGGGTGAGTGCATTAACATCGTTGATGGTAAGATTCGTTGTGTTCGCCACATTCACGCGTGAAAAGTCATGCGTACCAGTTGCAAGACTAATACTATTATTCCCTGCATCCAGGCTGGTTAATCCAGCCACCACAATGTTGCCTGCTGAATTTGTAATTGCACCGGTCGCAACAACAGACAGTGTTCCGGCACCCGTAATATTGGTGGTACTCAGATCAAGTCCACCGGCAACATCATTAATACTCACCGCGTTACTACTAGCTAATTGAAGTGTGTCAAAATCATTCGCCTGTGCGGCTAAATTGATGGCGCCGCTACCAGCGCTAAACGACGCCGTAGTACCGGCATTCATGGTAATCGCAGCCGTTTGGTTAATCGCGCCATTGGCGTTAACCGTAAAATTACCGCCGATATTAGAGACGGTATTGGCTGCATCACCGATCGTAATGGTATTAATATCGGCAATCGCTACACTACCTGTTGCGTTTAACACCACGTTTTTAAAATCATTATTGAGTGAAGCACTGGTATCGCGGTGTGTACTTAAGTTTATAGCGCCAGCACCAGCGTTAAAGGTTGCGGTTGTATTCGCAGCCATGGTAAGCGCGGCGGTTTGGGTAATGTTGCCATTCGCGCTAAGTGTTAAATCGCCCGATATATTCGACGCTGTGCCAGCCGCATCACCAATATTAAGGCCATTAATATCCGTCAGACTAACGTCATTACCAGCGACAATAACCACTTCGTTAAAATTGTTGGCACCGGTAGCAAGGGTAATATTATTACCACTGCCGGCATTTAATTTGGTCACACCCGCTACGGTCATGCTCCCTGCGCTATTCGTAATAGCGCCCGCTGCTGTCACATCTAAATTCCCGGTTAAATTTAATGTTTGTAAATCCAGGCCACTCGCATTGGCAACCGTTACATTTTGTAACGTCGTACCGGTACCTGGTTTAGCTAAAAATGAAAGACCGGCAATGTTATTACTCGTGTTACCTAATAATATAGAACGTCCACCATCTACATTAAATGTAGCGGTGCCACCGACTGTTAAACCATTACCAGCCGAGTTGTCCTGGATAATATCACTGCCAGTGCCCGCAGTTACGTTTAGGTTACGGCCAATAGTGGACTTGGCCAATAAAATATTATTGCTATCAGAAATAACAGCATCATTCGCACCGCTATTATTTAAAGAAACACTCCCCACAAAATCATTGTTAGCATTATCTAACGCAATACTATTAGCGCCTGCATTAATAATGGTATTGCCATTACTGGTTATCGATGTACCGGCGGCCTGACTCAATGCGCCACCTGTTGTAACATTCAAGGTTGTGCCGCTTCCGCCGAAGTTCATCCCCCCTAAGGTGAGCGCATTAACATCCGCAATAGCAAGATTCGTTGCATTCGTTACATTCACGCGTGAAAAGTCATGCGTACCGGTTGCAAGACTAATACTATTATTCCCTGCATCCAGGCTGGTTAATCCAGCCACCACAATATTGCCTGCGGTGTTTGTAATTGCACCGGTCGCAACAACCGAGAGTGTCCCGGTACCCGTAATATTGGTGGTACCCAAATCCAGTCCACCGGCAACATCATTAATACTCACAACATTACTACTCGCTAATTGAAGTGTGTCAAAATCATTCGCCTGTGTACCTAAATTAATAGCACCGGTGCCGGCAGAAAATGATGCCGTCGTGCCATTATTCATTGTAATGGCAGCAGTTTGATTAATCGCGCCATTGGCATTGACCGTTAAATTACCACCAATATTAGAAACTGTATTTACCGCATCACCAATGGTGATGGCATTGATGTCAGCAATAGCAACATTGCCAGCGGCATTTAATACCACATTTTTAAAGTCGTTATTGAGTGCTGCATTAGTATCACGATGTGTGCTTAAGTTAATGCCACCAACACCAGCATTGAACGATGCGGTTTTATTCGCAGCCATGGTGAGCGCGGCAGTTTGGGTAATGTTACCATTAGCAGAAAGCGTAAGATCGCCCGATATATTCGACGCTGTGCCTACCGTATCACCAATGTTAATACCATTAATATCAGTCAAACTGACATCATTACCGGCCACAATAACCACCTCATTAAAGTTGTTGGCACCGGTGGCAAGGGTAATATTATTACCACTGCCGGCATTTAATGTTGTTGTGCCAGCAACGATCATACTCCCGGTGGTATTTGTAATTGCTCCAACCGCCGTAACGTTTAAGTCACCCGTTAAATTTAGTGTTTGTAAATCCAGTCCACTGGCATTAGCAACCGTTACATTTTTTAACGTCGTACCTGTATTGGGTTTGGCATTGAAAGCTAGACCATTAAATTGATTATTAGTATCACCTAAAATTATTGAGCGTCCACCATCCACATTGAAAGATGCATTACCAATTACTGTTATATCGTTAGGTGTCAAAGTATCTTGAATAATATCACCACCTGTTCCAGCGGTTACTGTTAAATTTTTTCCCACAGAAGATTGAGTCAAACTAATACCATTTACATCTGCAAGTACAACATCGAATGCCCCACCATTATTAAGTGCAACCTTACCTGTAAAATCATTACTGGTATTTCCTAACGTTATAACATCAACGGCACGAAACGATGCAGATCCGGCACCACCAACAGCTTGCGTAATAGCACCACCTGTTTGAGTAATCCCCTTGGCGCTTACGGTAAAGGTACCGCTTCCTAAATTAGAGGTTGCAAAGTCAATATTATTGGCGTCTTTTATCGAAACGTTGCCGCTTCCAGTTGAATTATTTAAAGAAACCGTATTGGTAAAATCATTACCGCCATTGTCAAGTATAATTGAGCCGCCTGAAGTGGATGTAAATGATGCTCTCGTACTTGCGTCTGCAACTTGTGTGAACCCATTACCAGAGCCCGACTGACTAATATTGCCACCGGCGGTAACTGTAAATGCACCGACTCCAATATTTGAAGAAGCAAAGTTAATATTATTAATATCGGTAATATTTACTGCGCCACTAGTATTTGTAATTTGAACCGTATTTTGAAAATCATTCGCACCGGTTAGGGTAATGGCATTAATACCGACATTAGCACCAGTATTATTAATGGTTGTTGCACCACCAATAACCAATGGCGCTAAGGCTGCATTGATCACACCATTGTTTTTAATATTGAGGTTACCACCGGAGCCTGTTGTTATACCGGTACCAATAGTAATATTTGATGCAACGCCAGAGCCGGTTGAAACTAAGTCAACATTTCCAGAGCCTGTTGTAATTTGGCCATTTGAATTAATTGTTCCAGTGGAGGTCATTGCAACACCACCACTACCACCCGTAGTATTAATTGCGCCCGTGTTACTTAGATTTCCACCATCAATCGTTACATTAGCGCCGTTAGTGTTAATACTATTATTAATAGCAACGGCCGCCAATGCAGCAGTGGGGCCGGTTGATGTAATGTCAACTGTGCCGTTATTGGTTGTAATTTGTCCGCCGGAGGTGATTAAGCCTGTAGAATTAATTGCGACACTTCCGTTACTACCACCAGAAGTACCTAGAATACCATTCACATCACTAGTAAAACTTGTAGCGCTTATAACTTCAATTTTTTTTCCATCGGTTAAGATACTTGCACCAAGATTAATGCCAGCATCTGCAGTCATTGAAACAGTGCCAGTGTTTGTAGCAGCAGAGTCTCGGTCATTGCCTCCACTCACATTATTAATAAACGGTTGAGTTGTTGTATCAATTGAGGCTGTTGTACTTATGGTACCGCCTCCAGCACTAGAACCGCCTAAATTAGCAACTAAGGAAACCCCGCCGCCATCAGTTAGAATGTTGCCACCAATAACAATTGACGATGGGTGTGTAACAGGTGCGGTGACTGTATCAGCCATTCCAGTAACGGTAATATTAACTGTTCCACCCTTAGTGCCATTATTTGTTCCACCACCACCAATATTATAATTATTACGAACAGTATTTATTTCACCGCCTGATGATATAAAATTCACACCTGTTGCAGTAAAATCACCACCATTTGTACTTATTTGTGAGTTCGTTAAATTAACATCACCACCACCTACGCCATCAGCATTAGCGTTAAGAACAAGAGCTAATGTTTTTGAAGGGCGGGGTCTTACTTGACTATCCTGATCAGCTCTTATTTCACGAGCATTAATAATAATATCATTTGCAGCATTTAATGTGAGTTTTGAACTATTATTGCTATTGTTATATAGCAAACTGGTGCCAAATGTTATATTACCAACATCCCCATTCGCTTCTACCCCACCTGTACCCGTCGTTATAGTTACATTCCCATTACTCAAAGCTGTAGTGATTAGGTCAACATCTAATGTAGCATCTCCAGTTGATACGAATGCGCTAGAGTTATTTATATTCGGTGGATTATTAGTATTCCCGTTTGGTACAATACGAATATTATATGGATCAATCAGCCACTCGCCACCCAACCCCATTGGCGCGGAAATGTCTGGAGTCGTTGTAATTTCAAACCCACGTAACCCTGATGTTTCTATAAAGCCGCCATTGCCGCCATTTACACCACCACGCGCAGAAAGCTTGCCATAAATTTTTGCAGTATCACCAGCAAAGGTTATTAGCTTGCCGCCATTACCATTATCAAGTGCATCGGCTTTTACTTCTATATTTTCACCCAGGTATATAAAATCGGCATTACGTATTTGTTTATTTTTTCCGGTTCTATCACCACCAATTAAAACTTCACCACCGCCATTGGCTCCGGATGCATCAACCAATGCTTGGTCGAATAAACCCACTTTGTTTCCAAGTACTTTTATATTACCGCCTATGCCGCTCACTTCAGCACGTGCACTCGTTATACTGTTTTCAGTAAGCAAGGTGGTATTGGTTGCATGCAACTCAATATTGCCGCCATTACCACTACTAGAACCTGCTTTAATCACACCACTACTGGTTACATTATTACCCACCACAACAATGCCGCCAGATTGGGTATTGACTTCGCTTGTAGAAACATCCAGTGTGCCGTTATTCACTACATCTGCACCTGCACCTAAAGTAAACGTACCATCTTCATTCACTACGACACTGGTTGAGTCCACCATGTCGCCGGTATTCACCGCGCGCGAGAAAATATCCTGGCTCACACTGGCGGTTAATAATATACGCCCACCTTCTGCATTGATGCTGCCGTTATTAAGTACAGCCGGATCAATACCTAATTCATTTTGGAGTATTTCTTTAGTAATTCTTACGCCAAGCAATCCGACATTATCAAACGTTACAACCGCCTGTTTACCCGCTGCCATATTCACTGCACCAAGTTTGGCAATAATCATTCCACCGTTTTTTACTTGTTTACCGAGTAACGTAACATTGCCACCGGTAGCCGCATTGATAATACCGCTGTTATAAACCGTGCCATTGGTACCAGCGACTTCATTAAAAATATAATTACCGTTCATAAAATCAGAGGGTTTAATATCTAATCCTGATGCCATTAGCCCACCCACATTGATGGAGGACGTTGCACTGAAGAAAATTCCATTTGGGTTTACTAAAATGACTTGACCATTCGCATCTATCTTTCCATGAATGGTTGATGCGTTATTACCAATAATGCGGTTTAATGAAATAGAGGATGAATTGGGTTGTATGTATTGGACGCGTTCATTTTGTTGAACATTGTAACTTTTCCAGTCAATCGCCATGTTTTGAGTGGCCTGGTTGATGGTGGTATTTATACCGGACTGGTTAATCGAACCCACCCCACCTACTACTTGCCCACCTTCGGGTGAAGCGTAGGCATTGGACACGAGTGCAAGGTGAGCGAATAGAAAAGTGCTTGATAATAATGCACCGGGGTTGATACGCAAACGAATTAAACCTAAGTGCGAGTTGCACTGTGCCATAAAGTCCATACTGTTTATCTCCCTGGTGCAGCATCCATTCTGCTTATATTTTTATATTTATTACTAGATTGTTAAACAAATAGTATTAGTTTAAGTTTGTATAATTTCATCTGCATAAAATATAAATTGAAAAAAATATTACCGCGTTAATATCATAAAAATTGAATTCGTACCGTTGGTTGTGGCATACCACATTTCAGTTCCCTTACCAGCGCCATCATCCGCTACAATACTGGCCATGCCAGAATAGTTCGGTGTCGTTGTTAACGCACAAGGGCCAACCGGTACTGTCACAACTTCATTCGACATAACATAAATATTTTTCGTGCTACCCGATATTAATGTGCCAGCATGATCACATCGTACGACGAGTCCTGTACCCGTACTATCAGTAATAAAGTCATAAGTATCATTACTAAAAACCGAAAAGTTCGTGGTATACGTATTTGAATCGACCATTTTAACACTTCCAGGAGAAGTGGATTTCCAATCTAATGCGCTACTACCAATGCTTCGCGCATTCGTCGCCGCCGTATCATAAATGGAGGCTGGTTTAATAAACAACCCTTCAATCGTACCACCTGCAAACTTGCCATTAGCAGCGAGTGCCATACTAATTGTTGAGCGACTGGTAACAGTGCCGGTGACAGTAACGGCGTTATCCACCACAAGCCCGTCATGATAAACAACCGCCGTCCCCGTGAAATCCTTTAAGGTAATAGCTGTAATCACACCGTCATATAAGACATTGGTGCCGATATCAAAGAAGATAAATTTTTGGTTGGGTAAGTCACCATATATCATCCCTTTTACATCGGTTAAGGTTTCACTTATGCCATTAAAGGTGCCTGTACCATCGCCATTGGAAATATATAAACCTTGCGCATCCTGGTTGTCGGCCGTACAGGTGACGGTGATTGAGGTAATGTTACTACTGGCCACTTTGCCGCTGCCCGAGGTGAGACTGCAAGTGTGATCGACAGGTTGTGTCAGTATGGTGACAGCATAATTGGTGTCCGTTGTCAGTTGAGTTGTAAAACTAAAACTCCCATCAGTGTTAACACTTAAATCATCAGCGCTATTATTTTGTAAGACTAAACCAGTATTAATTAGACCACTCACTGATCCGCCAATGCTATACGTTGCGGGAGCTGCGGGTGCTCCGCCACCGCCTCCTCCCCCACCACAACCGGTTAAGGCAGTGACACCGACCATCGCCATTGCGATAATAAATAAGCGGAAAAATGCCGGTAGGGTTGTTTTTTGGTCAAGGGATTTCATCTGTGAACGTCCTGATTTTATTTTGTTATTTAAGTAAGAAATTCAAAACGATTCGTTTGATTTCAAAGTGCCTCGAATTTAACAGAATAAAAATTTGTGCGCTATGCACGGCGTCACACACTTCAATTTGTAATGGTTTTAGTGGTTACTTTTTGAACAGGGATGAGGTATTTGTAGGATTCGTCTTACAAATATAGTGCTAGAGCTTACATTCAGATAATGACAGCGTTATTTTTTGCTAATGTAAAACAAGTATAAAAAAACGAATAGGATTTTTGAGAGATTGACTAGATTATGGAAAAATTTTTATCGTAATGGAATAACGTTTAATACTATTGACTAAAATAGTAAACAACCAGAGCGATAGTTTAAGATTGCCAAATGACAAAACCAGTACTCCACTCATTGAATAATATAAACTATATAAGTGTTATGTTGAACGGTTAACTTCCATATACTGTTGAGTTTCTTTATCCGCATCTTCGGGTGTAAGCCAGTTATCAGGGCGTATGCCCTCGAAGATTAAATTGGCAACAGTTTCACATAAGATTTTTCCGTTGGGGAGGTCATCAATAGTACTTTCAAAAAAAACAAAGACTTCATTGAAATTTGGATAATCAGGAAGATAACTCATTAAAGGCGGCTCCATACAATTTTCTTCCAATCGTTGCTTAAGTGTTTCAAGTTCGCCGATCATACCTTGTTCGTATTCACTTAATGGCCGCGTAGCGGACTTGAGTAGCTTAGCCAACGCATCAATTAAAACTAAAAGATAAGGTCGAAATATATTTTTATATAAAAGCTTTCCTTTGTGGCATAATTTAATGATTCGTTTCATGTGTATTTCTACTTCTTCACGAATCTTGTCCTCCGAACTGGCAAGATGGGTAATATTTCCGTTTGTATAAATATAAAGTAAAGAGGCAAGCTTTCCCTTATCAACGGGCAAGGGTAGATCATGATTCTCTGCACGCTCTTTTAGCCATTTTAACTGCGTTATCATTCGTCCTTCAGGGGTGTCATCGGTTTGCTCAAATGGTTTTAATATTCCGTCGATTAAAATAGTGCAGTTTTCGATCACATCGAGACGTTGTTCTTCTGTGTTTGGCATGTATTTCTCTACATAAATTTCTTAGTCACTTAAGTACGGAATATGTTTATAACTACTTACCATCTAATATTCTTGATACTTTGTTAATATATTCTTTTAGTTCCAATTCTTGCGGACTAGAAAATTCTCTCGCCGACAAGATCGCATAAGTAAACTTTTGACTACTATTTAATTCTAGTGATGGGTCTTTATCCTCTAATGCATTATCCCTTATAAAGGTCATTTGTTGCTTTATAGACTCTAATGTATCCGACGATCCGTTACTTTCTATAAATTCCTGCAATTTTTGAATAGATGTATTTGCACTTTCTGCAAGATTTCTATAATCCATATTAATTCCCCACACCATTGATTGAAATAATTTTATTTTTAATTGTATCATTAACCAATAACTGTTGGCCTCCACCATTTGTTTGTATTGGATTTGTATTATTAGTCCAGTTATCTAATATTGGTTTTGAATAAGAAAGCAATCCGCTTCCTTCTGGTACTTTGAATACTGCTAACTTTCTACCTTCACTGCTAATTCCAAGTGAATCGGCTGATTGACCTCCTTTAGGATCAAACCAGCTCCCTGGATACCCATGTGACTTAACATATTGTGACATATTTTCTGGTGGTGGAAAGTTAACGACTTCTAACGGTTCACTTAAATCTACACCTCCAATTCGTGTTCCATCAGGACTACCAATTGCATCATATAATTGGTCTTCCGAAAAACCATTATTTTCCAAATAATAAGTTGCAACATTAACTCGTGCTTCAATATATTGAGGTGTACTTCCTTTTGTTTTTGCAAGATTAATATTTTTGTCACTTGGTTTATCTGAACTACTCTCCGCATTATTTGGCTTATTAGTTACAGCTACTTCATTAAACTCTCTATCATTTATTTTAGCATGCGGGCCTAATGATACTGGTTGGTTGCCTACACCTGTTGCGGGCGCGGTTTGTTCTTTTTCTTTTTGGGGTGAATTTTGGTTTTCTTGTTCAACGGCAATAACATGGCCTTGGCTTAAGGCGTTAATTAACAAGTTAACAAGCATTTCGTGTTGCATTGAGCTTTGACTAGGAATGTCCAATGCATTGAGGATATTTAATAGTTGCTCATCACTGAGTGCGAGCTGTTGTATGTAAGTTTCTGCAGCGCTATTGTTGGTGAATTTTTTGGTGTTCGGTATTGATTTTGTTAATAACATGCTTGAGGGAATGAAATTAAGTATTTTTTTACTTGCCATGCTGATACTTGGATAAATAGGCGTAGTACTGCGCTTTAAATGCGGTAAGGGGTAGACCTTGATAACATTATTAATCAGCAAAGGTATGATGGCGTTTCGTATATCAACACTACTGTTCGTTTGTTGTGGCCTAATGCCTAATCGTGACAGGATAGCGAGCCAGGTTGCATCTTGTACACGTAACTGAAATACAAAACTGTGTGCGAAGGTTTCATCGAGTGAGAAATTTTTAGGCTTAAATGAAGCAGATACCATCGGTTCGTACGGCAGATGCAATCGAAAGTGATGTAAGAATTGATTTTGAAGAGGAATTAATAGTACTATAAATTATCAAGTAATTTTATTTATTTAATGTCCGTTGGCCATTTAAAATGGCTTTGCTTACTCGCGTTATCGTTGGCAGAATAATTATTTGATACACGTTACACAACTTGCTATCACTTTTCTTCCTGTATGCTCGTTACGTTGTGGTCTTTTAATGCCATCTTTTTTGCTCATGCTTGCGTACAATGTTTTTTCTGCTTCTATCACTGCATACTCGTGTTTAAACGGGTATCTGAATCGATTCATTCCACCCTGCTCTATAAATTCGGTTGTTTTAATTAGCATGCTGTGGGTATGCAGCAGTTCGTGTAATAAGGCATCTGCGGGTGAGGCAATACAAACCGGGTTTTCTTTACAGCTATTTTGTAGTTTAAGTTTTGCGGCTGAGCGCGTATTAAAATGTATTACGGCTTTGTCTATTTGTAACGCACTACCACTGGCGACGGTAGACCAGGTGTTTTCGTCATAGCTTAGTGTCCACTCTTTATCTTTTAGACTGGTTAACAGACTGATAACTTCCGGGAACCGGGTGTAATAGTTTGCCATTTGTTTTAAATCGGACTGAACGAATTTCGGGTCGGTGGGTTGTTTTACGTAATGCTCCTGTAATATTTTATACAGTACTGTTGCGGTATGTGATTTTAGTGATTGCACCTTTTGGCTGGTTACTGATTCAAACCTCACATTGTTGTTAGCATGACTTCCATGGTTATTAGGTATTAGATTTAATTCGATTTGATGCTGTCCAGTATTGTTGGCATTTGCATGTAGATCTTCCAAACCCGTATTTGCTAAGGCATCAGCTTCATACAACATGCTTGCGGTGAAGAGTAAGATGGGCATCCAGCGCCTTCTGTCCTGAGTTGGTGTGCGTTTTGTGCTGTCACAACGTTGGTCTTCTTTAAGCGCATAACCCTTTGCATTAAAATAATGACTAAGCTTCTGATAAAGCTGTGGAGAACTGTTTTCTAAGCCAAAGGGATAGACAATACACGGTGTTTCATTGATAACACACGGATGTAAATAGACATGCTGGTAGTGTAATGACAGGCCCTTTAAGTACTTTTTAATGGATGAATTGATAGTGACGCTCATTGAAGAATCCTGACCTTGTGCCGCTGTATACCTTTAATATAGCGGCAATCATGCTGGATTCTTAAATGTCTGATGGGATTTTCTCTGGATGTGTATGTATTGACAATTCGGGATTATTACTAATAATAACAAATAGTTAGTTTGATGCCGGTAAGTCAAGCATATGATGCGGATTAGCATGGCAATTTTGTTTGTTTGTGGCTTAACGTTGCAAGATTGCCGCGCTATCGCTCGCAATGACTACTTTGGGGCTATAGAGATTCACTAGAGCAGAATGAGTAGTGTATTTACCTGTAGTACTTTAAAGGTATAAAAAAATTACATGTCATTGCGAGCGATAGCGCGGCAATCTTCTTTGTGCGTGGCTTAAAGTCGCAAGATTGCCGCGCTATCGCTCGTAATGACCCACTTCAAGTTTATACAACTACGATTTACCAGCTGCTAGGACGGTATAAATTCAATGGGGAATGTAACAGAGATGGTTTCATTACCGCTTGGGCCAAAACTGAACTGCTTAACTCGTGCAATTATACGCTGCTCTAACGAGCTATCATTAAGCTCACTTACGATAACTTTGACCCTATCCACCAGACCTTGTGCAGTAATGGTTATTTGCAGAATCAGCTTGCCCTTTAAGCCCGGGTTTTTACGCCGTGCCCGATTATACAACGAATAGAGCTTACTTTTGTTTTGATCAAAGATCATTGTAACTTGTTCTTCAAGGCGTACGCTTGCTCTTGAGGACGTTGTCTTGCGAGGCTGTTTCTTAACCGTATTTTTAGCGAGTAACGATTGTTTGAAATTATTAAGCTCGTTACGTGACAATGTTGTGGTCGTAACAGCCATTCCATTTTGTTTACCTCGAATACCGCCACTGCCAACACCGGTGCCTTTGGTTAACACGTCTTTACTGAGTTTGGCTGCGGTAGTGTTACCTTTGGTTGTGCGCCCGGAAACCATTTTACTCACCGCGGATGTATCCATTAAATCGGCGAGTTCATTATTTAATGCTAACAAGCCACTGTTTTCGGCACGCTTGCGTGCTTTTTTCATAGCCTTGGTTATGGGCTTATTTTTTAGTGCTTTGTTTGGTGCCTCTTTTTTAATTCGCGGCTTTTGTACAGGTTTAGGTAACGGTTTAGGCTTGGTTTTAGGCTGGGGTTTGGGCTTTACTACTTTGGGCTTTTCTTTTTCTGTTAAAAATTGTGCTATACGTTGTGGCACGGGAGTATAGGCTTTACGTTCCTGCGGGGGTAGTTTAACGGATGAAAATACAAACCCTATCATCAACGTGATTGATAATACGATTGTTGCAAACAGGTTAAAGCGGTGGTCATGCTTGTTTTGCGGACTCCAACTTAATGACAAGCTGTTATACGTTGGTGCTACAGCCATTGGTTAGACATTCCTTTGCAATTCATTTTATGAGGTAAACAGAGGTACATGTGCTTGTTTTAACTCTTCGGATTTTTTGATTTTTGAATTGCACCAAATGCGATCCGGGTATAATTAGCCTGGCGACAGGTTGCTAAAACTTTTCTGAGTAGTTCATACGATATTTGTTCATCCCCCATGATAGTAACGGCTTGCCCGTTCGTGGCTGTGTCATTATTCGCTTGCAGGCTATTGGCATTAAATGACTTTGAATACTGAAACAGTAATTCTTTCTTCAACCCGGGAATAAAGTCATCAGCCGAGCTACTGTTTAAAACTTCACTTACTACGGCTACCCGTTGACCTTCGACAATAATATCTTTAGAAGTAATCGCAATAACAAGGGTTTGTTGTGGTGACTTGTCGGCGACAGAATTCGGCAACTTGATATGTTTGCTGTTTGGCAACTGTTGTGAGTTACTTGAGTTAACCAATAAAAAGAAAACCAGAATGGTAAATATATCCATTAATGAAACAAGATTAAGTGAGGTTTTCTTGCGAAATTTATTGTAACGCGCCATGCGTCGTTCACTGTAAGAATGTTGCATTATTTGGCACCCTTTTGACTAGCTGCGCTTGCTAATGTATCAGGTGCATCACCGATAGATATATTAGGAAAAAGCTCAACGGTTTCAACGGAAGTAAACTGGATGACGTCTGCGGAGCGAACCCGATCCATCACCTCAATTAAAGTTTTGTAGGCTACCTTTTTATCCAGTAATAACGTAATGCTTTTTTCATTTGGGAAACGTGATTTTATTTCAACCAGTATTTTCGTGAAGGCTTCCCAATTTGTATTGCCATCTGAACGGGAAAGATGTTTTATAACACCAAGATTGGCATCCTGAATATCAAAAGCGTTTTGATGAATAACCAGCTCTAATTGCAATTTTATTTTATCTTCTTGAAGCGCTTTTGAATTTAATGGGGGTAAATTTAGCTCAAGTACCGTCATTCTGGAAAAAACAGCTGTTATGAGCAAAAACGGAATTAAAATAACCATTAAGTTCATAAAAGCGGTTATATCCATTTCAGCCTTATCTACCTTTAATTTTTTACTATGACGTTTCATTGGGATTTAATTAACGTGCGTCGTCCATCAGGTTTAAACATTTTACAGCTGACATTTCTAACACTTCGATTAACTTGGCTGTTTTATTATTTAAATAAGATGATGTAAGAATAAGCGGGATTGCTACAATCAGTCCGAATGCCGTTGTGTTCATAGCGACGGAGATACTACCCGACAATAAATCCGCTTTTTGTGCCGCTTCGGCATTGGCAACAGCAGTAAAAGCCTGAATTAAACCAATAATAGTTCCTAGCAAGCCCAGGAGTGTCGCGACATTGGCAAAGGTTGAAAGATAATGAGTGCGTTGTTCGAGTTCAGGCATTACTTCCATAATGCCTGCTTCAAATGCGGATTCGACTAATTCTCTTTTCGCATTCGCCCGTTGTCTGGCAAAGCCATAGTTAAGAACAACTGCAAGGGGTGATTTATTAGTATTAGTAAACTGATGTGCACGCTGAAAGTCATTCGCTTTTAACATAGGTATTAATTGCGTCCAGACTTTATTGGTTTTTCTAAAAGCTGATGACAAAAAGAAAAAACGCTCTATGGATATTGTCAGACCAAAAGCCAACACTACAAGAATGGGGTACATAAAAGGACCACCCGTTTGGAAAAATTTAACAATTTCCATATATAAACCTCACTTTAAATTAAATAAAACTGTCTACGCAATTTTTAGGGTTGTGAATATTATCACAATAAATTATATAAATTTGAGTAATGCATCATTGATTGAGATTAGGAATCAAATTGCATATAAATTGTACAATCGCCTCAATCGTTCAAATACAATAACACTTAAACAACCGAATCTTCCTCGACTTCTTTCTCATGAATTATAATTTCTTCTTCGGCAAGTGTTTCAGTTATTGCGTTAGTTTCCAGCTGTTCAGCAGAGATTGACTCATCAAGCTCTGACTGGCTATCCTCAAAAAAGCGTTGATTGAACTCACTATCAATTTGACGCAAAATTACTTGACGCTCGAAACGGTATTCATCAAACGAAATACGATTATTAACATAATTATCGGATAACGTTTTAATTAATGGAGATACTTTCAAATCACTCATGTTATTTATTCATCTCGCGCAACACTCTAAAACCTGTATATGAATCGGCATTTCCATTCGAAGTAATTTTTGTTTTGAAATTACAGCTTTCCATTGGAGAGTTGTACGAGCCTCCGACTGCTTCAAGCTTACGACCTTTACCATACACCCACTCACTTGCATTACCAACATAGTTAACCATACCCCAACTATTTGGTTTGCCAACGGTTACTGCGAACATTTCCTCACCTTTTTCAATGCCTCGTGTTTTCAGGAAACAGTTGCGATTAGGATCAAGTGATCTCCGATCTGTTTTGGCAGCGTAAAGCCATTCATTTTTAATGGGTAAACGATATTTCTTATGGGTAATTTTAGTAAGCCATTTCAGATACTCTTTGACGACACTAAAACTAACATTGGTTGCGGGTAAATCTGTGTTATTAGATATCATAACACTACAGGATCCGGTCTTTTTACAAAAAACATTTAACTCTGCAATAGAAACCTCATACTTCCCTATAGCAAAAGTGTCCACATTGCCTTTACCAACAATAACTATCAAATCAGGTCCTGAACCTTCTGTGCCATGAAATTTGTCATTGCAGACTGTTCGCTTACCTCTCCCGCCTAACCCTGCGATAGATGTATTACATGGATCACGTGGAATTATTCTAATTGCGATAATTGCTTTATGCCGCTTAAAAATTCGTAATGCATATTTTTTATATTCCTGCGCTTTTTCCGGGAATGGCTTACCTAATTCAGTGATACAAGATGCTAGTTTAGTAATGATTTGTGGTTCCAGCTTTCTAAACTTGGCATTGTTATATGATTTTAATTTTTTAATCGCCACATCAATATTCCGCATATTTAATTTAGACTGGCAGCGTAATTGATCGTTTACGTTTTTTAGTGCAATATTGAATAGTTCAATTTTTTTATTTTTATCAGACAGTACTTTTATATTTGCGACAGTCCTTTTCTGCTTTGCAACGACGGCCTTACTTTTATCTAACGCGTGCTGCTTGATCGCTTCTGCAAGTAACTGCTTTTCAGTATCAAGCAAACTGAAATCATCTGTATAGCGTGTCGCATTCTGTATGAGTAGTTTTGCCACGTTGAAATTAGACGCTAATCGAGTTTGCCTTATTTTACCCAGATAGAGTGTATAAATAGATTTTTTAATGTCAGGTAGCCAGCCTATAATGACTGTACTATCTTCTTCGGAAAGCCATTGCCTGACATTTACGAGCATTTTTTCTATAGTAGTGAACTGTTCCCAAATTTGCTCTTCCCAACTGGCTGAGAACGACGGGTTATTCAATAAACTCTCTAGAGTTTTTTTATGGAAATCCAGTTGCAATTCAAATTCAACTTTGCTTCGTATATCGGACTCCGATAGACCCTGTTGATTGTTACTTTCTATTTGAATATACGCAGCTGATGCTATAACAGCCACAAACAATAGTATTATTGGAATGGCATAACTTCTTTTGATTTTCTTTGTTAATTCTTCATAAAAGTCTTCAACTGAAGCGATTCGGTTTTTGCGTTCAAACGTAAGTGCTTGCTTAATAGCATTCCATTGACGTTTTGTAATATTACGTATACGTTCTGGCGCCAAGCCTTGCCTTTTTGCTTCGTCTGCAGGGACTTTATTAAATGGATGTTTGCCTGTAAATATTTCATATGCAATACAGCCTAGAGCATAGATATCATCTCTTGCATCGGGTTTTTTACCTTCGAGCATCTCCAGACTCGCATAGGCAGGTGTTAATGCACCGAGGTTTCCTGCGTCAAAAACGGTATGATCTTCAGGGTTGTCTTCGAATTTAGTTACTTTTGCTACAGCGCGGGCAATACCAAAGTCAAAAACTTTTGTTATACCTGCATTCGTAACGAAGATATTGCCTGGTTTAAAATCCGAATGAATGACATTTTCACTATGCGCATGAATTAATGCCGAACATATCGACCTTAATATATCCCACGCGTCATCTGTTGGTAATCCAGTAGATTTATATTGGCGCAACATTTTATCAAGTGGCCGGCCATCCATATATTCCATTGTCATAAAAACGACATCGCCATCTCTGTCGAAATCATATACATTCACAATATTCGGATGTGCAATACGCTGAGACTTTCTTGATTCACGTTGTAAAGATATAAAAGCTTCTGGATGTGACTTGAATTCTTCACTTAACACTTTTATTGCAACGAACGGATCACGATCTTTTGCTTCAACCTTCAATAGGTCTTTTGCTTTATATACAACACCCATCCCGCCAGAACCGACGATTTTGGCTAGAATAAACCGGCCTTTTAATACACCGTGATGACCCGCATTTTTATCAACGTTCGAGAATAAAAAACTATCTCTTTTAATTTGTTCTTCAGCTGTTGATGCTACAGATTTACGCTGTATAGGTGATCGAAATTGCGTCGCATCCGTTTGAGCGCGTTGCTTCTGGACAGGGGTTTTGATTCGAGTACTGTCAAATTTAGGTGCTGATCGATTATTTTCTGGTCGACTATTTTCCGGCCGTTTACTTGCTGGACTTTTAATACGTGTATTGCTGTCATTATTATCATTCATTTTATTAATTACTGCTTATAACGACACGTTTGTTTATTATTTTATCTGGTTCGCCTCTTACGGTAATAAGAGATACGTTATCTGAAGCATTATTTTCAAGCGCCATTGACAACATTTTTTCAGTACTTTTTTCTACATTTTGTTCATTTAAAGATTCAATCATACTTTCTGTTGTAATTGAATTATGCAAGCCATCACTGCATAGCAAATAGGTATCACCGATTTGGGTACTAAATACATTAATTGCGATGTAAATATCATCACAGGCACCCACTGCACGGGTAATAATGTTTGCATCCGGGTGGTTTATTGCATCTTCTCTTTTTAGAAATCCTTGTTGAATCAATTCTTCTATTTGACTATGATCTTGCGACAACTGCTCCAGCTCGCCATTTCTGTAGCGATACAAGCGTGAATCGCCGGCCCACAGACAAACGCCGAGTCTCCCTCGTACAATCAAACAAACAACGGTACTACCCATGGTGTGACTGTCACACATGAGGTCAGCGTATTCCAGTATTTGTGTATTTACCTGGATAAGTTTGTCTTCGACAGCGTCGACAAAGTCACTTAAGATTGCACTGTGTTGTATTTCTGCAAGAGACTCTACAATCATTTTACTGGCGACATCCCCGGCTTCATACCCGCCCATGCCGTCAGCAACAACCCATAGACCTAGTTCGGGTTTATCAAGGACAGCATCTTCATTTACCTCGCGTATGCACCCTACATTTGTATCCGCAAAAGAGTTCCATTTAATTGCTCTTCTCATTGTTATATCGGTCATAATAAATTTACATCGCAACTATCTGGTAAGGTTGTTGCCAACGCCACTGTCCATTCAGCATTCCCGCTATTCCATTGATTGGTGGAAGTCCCCGGGTTAAAAAAAGTCCTGGTGACACATGCTCTGAGCCTTGTGTCGTCCAGGCACTGTAACTTGAAACTGACTTTAATAAAATTGCATCCAGTAAATAATCAGAAACCGATGTAGGAGCTTGTTCTTCAAAGTCCATGTTGATTACTACAGGGTCAGAATTCTCTAGTGCATTTTGTTTCATGTAGGTCGTATTGTGTATTATTGCTATTTTGCTTATCTCTTCAATTAAATCGTCTGCGGTTAAATCACCATCCAGGGCTTGTATTGCGAGTTCCTCTATATTAATTAACCAGTTATTATTTGATAGCAGAAATTCTAAAGCACTTAAATGAGGTGGAATTTGTGTAACAATCGATAAAGGGAAATACCGTCCAATCTTGTCTACACTGGGTAGCATAATGCCCACCCAGGAAGAACTATCCGCAGCGCCATCAGATAGCATAAAGCGCCAAATTGGACTTGTAAGGTAGATATCCAACCAGTTCTCACCAATCTGTTCCTGTGAGCCAGCAATATAGTGTTGCAACCATTCATCCCACACTGAAACAAAGTCTGAAGGAAGGTTGCGTTGTATAAAATCGCCATGTGCAGGCAACTTGCCAAATATACCGGTAATACAATCACTGATCATTTAAATTCTTTCCGAAACTTTAAATGATCTTAATAAGTTATTATTAAAAGGATTGTTTACACTTTTTGCTTTTATTTGAAAAGTAATAC
>Ga0316206_1000794_pt1 | contig 35289 bp, 35 predicted proteins | sample 6monthpyrite_MG_FD_204942 | JGI IMG/M metagenome (GOLD analysis project Ga0316206, IMG submission 204942) | Microbial mat bacterial communities from mineral coupon in-situ incubated in ocean water Damariscotta River, Maine, United States -... | ecosystem: Environmental > Aquatic > Marine >...
TACCCAGACTTAACCATGTACGGTCATCACCAGGAATACGTGCTGTGCGATCTTCTGCTGATGGGATAGGTGTCTGATCATGTGCAGCACCAAAACGTAAAACCATCTTCTCACTTGTTTTATAGTTAGCACCTATAGCGAAGCGAAACGAATCATCCCAGTTTTCAGGTGTTACTGAAGTTGATTGAACCAGGTTATCAAATTTAATAACTAACTCGTCAAAGTTGCTCCATTTAGTCCAGGTGACGTCGGCCATAATCGCAAAGTCTGATGTCACATCACGAAAATAACTTACAGAAATCTGCGATGGCAATTCTATACCTGCGTTAATCCCCGTATCTGAAAAGAAAGAACTCGCTGGTCCAGCACCATCAATCAATGCCTGCAAAGTCGGATCTACGGTAAAATCTACGTCTCCACTTAAATTTGAATCCACTGAAGAACGATATGCGAAACCAACTCTTGAAGATGAGTCAATATCGTATAATAAACCAATATTCCAGCCAATATTCCAGTCATCGCCTTCTAATGATTGAGAACTATCCTGTGCTAGATTTCCTGGTATTAACCCCAACCCGCCGGGTAAACAGGTACCTACAGCCGTAGCCTGATCCGCGCCACCTGCCTGAACCAAACCAACACAGACTGATGCAGAATCTATATTATTCTCAAGCTTCGCCTCGATATACTGTAAACTCAAGCCTAATCCTATAGATAAATCTTCATTATATTTAAATGCAAAACTTGGATTAATATTAACAGTTGAAACTTCAGAAAGAGTTGCCCCATAACGACCAATCCAGTCCGAGTTATAATCTGTAGATAATCCAAAAGGGACTGTGATTCCGACGCCAAACCAGGCATCACCACCCAGTTCAGTTGTGTAATAAAAATTAGGTACAAAAGCAGTTACACCACCATCATCTGCAGCTCCAGGTATAGGTGCACCTCCGCCTAATGCACTTAATGATGAACCGTTATCCGTAAAATCGGCAGATGGTGAAATAATATGGCCTGCAACTGAAATCTGGCTGCCTTTTAAACGAGTCATACCAGCGGGATTAAACCACACTGTAGATGCATCTTCGGCAATTGCTGAACCACCAGCAAACGCATTACCCATACCGCTTGCGCTATTTTCAATTAAGGCAAAACCAGCTGCGGAAGCCTGAGATGCGAACACCCCACTAACCAGAGCAGCTGTTATAGCAATATGTACTGAATTATTATTTTTCATATTGTACGTTCCTGTTTTATATTTAATTATGGAATAAAATCAATCATAAACATGATTTTTGATTAATCAATTGATATTTTTACAAATAGCATAGTTTTATCTAGCTATTGCCCTCGGTTTACCATGCTCGTTAATCGCAACATATACCAGACTGGCTTCTGTCACCGCTGTTGTAGTTACTACACCCTTTTCCATATGTTGCGCATAAACTTCTACATGAACCGTAATAGATGTTCTGCCTACTTTAACTACATCGGCATAACAGCTTACAAGATCACCCGCAAAGACAGGTTTTTTGAATTCAAAGGAATCAACCGCACGGGTAACTATAGTGCCTCCTGCTCTTTCAGCTGCAGGGATACTACCGGCAATATCAACTTGCGACATAATCCAGCCACCAAATACCGTGCCACCCTGATTCAGATCTGAAGGCATTGCCGGAACACGAATCACTGGTATTTTATTTTCAGGTAATGAGTCATTTGTCATTTACTTCCCTCGCAGCAGTTTAAACAAGCTTACATGTTTGAAGTCATCGTCATTTACCCTAACGTCATTCAAAACAAAATGAACATTTTGAACTAAAATCACCTGTGATCTTCATATAAAAACTCAATTTCCTGAGCAAATTTTTCCATTACTTTAGGTCGTTTTATTTTAAGCGTTGGTGTTAACAAACCACCATCAACCGTCCACGGCTCTAATGTTACATGTGCTCTACGAATTTTAGCGTAACCAGGGAAATTTTTGAGTCGAGTAGATACTCTATTTAGAATAGCCTTTTCAATTTTACGATCTGAAAAAGCATCTGGTGATTCCGGATGAATATTTAAACTGACCGCCATGTCTGCCCAGGCATCCGGATCTAATACTAATACTGCTGAAAGAAATGAGCGAGCTTCACCGATAATCATTACCTGCTCAAATAGTGAATCCAGAGCAATTGCCATTTCCATATCATTAGGTGGTATTTTTTCGCCATTGGCGAGTACCATAATATCTTTCAGGCGGCCGGTAATATAGGTATGCCCATCTTCATCAATGCGCGCTTTATCACCACTTTTCAACCAGCCATCTTTAGTAAATGAATCTTTTGTTGCCTGTTCGTTTTTCCAGTAACCTAACATGGAGCAAGGACCATGACTTTGTAATTCATCGTTCTCACCAATACGAATTTCTGTATTCGGTAAAACCGTGCCAATACTTGAAGGTATATTATCTTCAGGGCGGTTAACACATACCACGGGGCTTGATTCAGTTAGCCCATAACCCTGTAATAAAGGTAAACCTAAACCGATGAATAATTTGGCAACATCTTCTGACAATGCTGCACCACCACAAATCGCAATTCTTAATTCTCCACCTAATTTTTCCAGCACCTTAGAAGCTACCAGTTTATTTAATGTAGGCCAGAAAATAAGTTTTGGGTGCCAGCTGGCACGCCCCTGATCGTGTAAAAATTTTCGCCAACCTACATTCACAGCTGATTTAAATAAAAACTTTGCAATAAATGATTTCTGTTTTAATCCATCCTGGATTTTTCCATATACCCGCTCATAAATTCGCGGCACTGAAACTAGTGTCGTGGGTTTCATGTTTTGCAAATCATCAGCTAAAGTGGCAATCGATCGCGCATAAACCACTTCTGCACCTAAAATCATTGGTAAATAATAACCGGCTGTACGCTCCAGCATATGAGATAAGGGTAAAAAAGAAAGGAAGCGTTCATCAGGTTTCCACTGATTACAAACTGCAGATGCGAATGCATTAGCAAGTATATTTTTATGAGACAACATAACGCCTTTCGAGCGCCCAGTAGTCCCCGATGTATAAACAATCGATGCCAGATCGTCGATATTTATTTCTCTTGTCTGTAATTTCCCACTTAAACCAAACACCCAATCTGATAAAGATTCGAGCTTGCTATCATCTGGCTCGTCATCCTCAGAAATACGCTTTAAACTTATTATGCGTTGCAAGCCACCCAGGTCAATATCAGCTTTTAATAAACGGTTCCATTGAGGCCTGTCCTGAACAAATAATATTTTAATCTCTGCATGATTAATAATATAAGCTACGTTATCAGGACGATCATCAACATATAACGGGACCGTCACTAAACCCAAACCCAGGGCAGCCTGGTCAAACACAACCCATTCACGGCTATTCTTAACCATGATGGCAACCTTATCACCAGGCTGTAACCCGTCTTTAATAAATGCAGCTTGCCAGCGTGCAATTTCATTTGTCATTTCTTGCCAGCTGGAAACGGTCCATTTCTGACTGGCTATATCATATTGCCGGTAGGCAGGGCTATCAGGTGTTTTATTTAATCTTTCACGAAACAAGCCAGGTAGGCTATGCACATCTGACTCTTGAATAAGTTCTATTTCCATTTATATAACAACCCTGCTTTGAGTATTTAATCTTATTTATATTTTTACTAATAATACTGTTTTTATTTATTTTTACCAGTTAGGCGCTATTTTATTAACTTTACTCTTTATTGTAGCCACCACAACCTTAACCTTAAGCCAACTTCAGATGTATAACCTTTTTCTATAAAATGTATTACACCTTGTTTATCAACAATAAAACTAGTTGGCACACCTTTTACAGCAAATACTTTTGCCCACTCAGCATCATCATCTAAAATAACTATCGGCAGATGCAACTGTTCATCTTTTAGATATTGCCTCACCTCTGCCGCACCTCCACTCCAGGATGCAATACTTATCACTTGATAATCTTTAGCAATATTCTCAATATTGTTATTTTCAAACTGACAAATCGGACACCAGGTAGCCCAAAAGTGAATCAACAGTGGTTTAGTTTTAAAATCACGCGAGTCAATTTTTTCATTATTCAGGGAAGTAGCCAAAATAACTGGCGCCTGCCCCTTTATATTATCGACTGATTGCCAGGCTCGAATTATAAAATAAACCACCAACACAGCAGCCAATTGTAGCAATATGCTAAATACTTTATTTTTCTTAACTATTGTTTTTATATTCACTTTAAGATTTATGGTGCTTCTGCTGTGAATATAGCTCTAAGTGGCGCAGGATACCCCTCTATGGTTTTACCCATATCATAGGGGTCTAAAAAATCTTTTAATGAATGAAACTGCATCCACTCTGTTGATCTTTGCTCCTCAATAGTGGTAAAACTTTCATCAACTAATTTCACGTTTTTATAACCACAACGCTGCAACCATTTAATCATTGCTTTACTGCTTGGAAGAAACCAGACATTACGCATTTGAGCATATCTATCCTCAGGCATTAACACCTGAGTTTCATCGCCGCTAATAACCAAAGTCTCCAGCACTAACTCGCCGCCTTGCTTCAAACATTGCCTTAACTGATAAAGGTGGTCAATTGGCGATTTACGATGGTAAAAAACTCCCATAGAAAAAACCGTATCAAAGGCTTTTAAATTATCGGGAACAGCTTCAATTCCAAGCGGCAATACATAGACACGATCTTCTTTTATAAAATGCTGCAAGGCCTGAAACTGCATTACAAATAATGGCGATGGATCTATACCTATTACCAGCTCTGCCCCCATACCACGCATACGCCAGCCATGATACCCATTACCACAACCAACATCTAAAACTGTTTTACCTGCTAAAGGCTTAATGAACGAAGCCAAGCGCTGCCATTTCAAGTCTGAGCGCCATTCTGTATCAATAAATACACCATGAATATCAAATGGACCTTTTCTCCATGGCATCAATTCTTTTAATAGTTTCTCCAGCTCATTTTTTTCAACATCACTTAAGGTCTTTTCCGGGCTAACTGTTACTTTAGCCGAATTCAAATCTACCTGAAGAGAATTTATTTCTGGCAGGGCCTTTAGTGCATTTCTCCAACCAGGCAAACTTCCATATGTATCATTACATAAACCCTCTTGAATTTGTTGCTCCAAACTGGCTAACCAGGGTTCAAGTTCTGTGTCACTCATTAATTCAAATAATCGATTGAAATTCATTCTAAATATCTATTTGGCTTTAATTTATTTTATAGCTAGGAAAGAAACAAAGTTAAAACACTGAAACCAAACCAGTACTTCAGAAAAACCTGCCTGTTTAATTCGTGAGACATGTTGCTCTATCGTTTCGGCAATCAACACATTCTCTAATGCAGATCGTTTTTGACTAATTTCAAGATCAGAATACCCATTTGCCTTTTTAAAATCATGATGCAGTGCCGTCAATCTATTCTGTTCTTTAGAATTACTACATTTTATTTTTTCAGACAATACAAAGACACCACCTGAATTCAAACCTGAATAAATTTTATTAATAAGTGGTTCACGCGCTTCTTTCTGAACAAACTGCAACGTAAAATTCATTACAACAAGTGATGCATTATTGATTTCCGACTCACAAATATCTGCAAGTCTAACAGTTACTTTTGCCTGACTTCTATGCCCAGAAGTCAGTGCTCGACACTTTTCAATCATTGCCGAAGAATTGTCTAATGCAATTATTTCTACTCCTTCCTTTTTTACCCCTTGCTGAATAGCCAATGTTGCCGCACCTAAAGAGCAGCCCAGGTCATAACAGCGACTGTTCGCCTGTACAAATGAATGAGCCAATACAGGAAACATTGATAATAGAGTCGTATAACCAGGAACAGACCTGCCAATCATATCTTCAAAGACTTTTACAACAGCGTCATCAAATACAAAGCCCGAAATGGCTTCTCGAGGCTGAGAATACAAATTATCCTGATCTTTGCTTTTTGTGCTTTTAGATGGTGTATTAGTTTTCATTACGTCTACAGTATTTATTACTATAGCCATTTTAACAGAAGTAAAAAGTCTTGCCATAGAGACTCTACTTAAATAAGAAACAAGTGTTACTGAAGATCTCATAAGATCCACCAAGATATAACCCTGCTCAAACTCTCAATTTAAGGCTTTAAACAGTATCTTTTTCAGTTAATGCCAACTTATTGGTAGTTTCAAGTTTTTTTAATCCGCTCCTGGTTTGGCCAATCATCATCTTGTAAACGTTTAGTAGCTTCCTCAGAGGGCATTGGCTTACCAAGAAAATAACCCTGTATAACATCACACTTTGCAGCCTGTAAAAATGCCAGCTGTTCTGCCGTTTCCACGCCCTCAGCTACTACTTTTAATTTTAGCCGATGAGCCATTGCTATAATCGCCTCCACTATAGCCACATCATCCTGTTCCTGCGGTGTGTCGCATATAAATGTTCGATCTATTTTTAACTTGTTTATGGTGAACTGTTTAATATAGCTAAAAGAAGAATAGCCCGTTCCAAAATCATCAATCGCAATATTTAATCCCATATCGGTCAAGATACGCATGTTTTCGATTGAATTTTCAGCGTCGTCCATAATACTACTTTCTGTTAGTTCCAGTTCGAGCTGCTTTATATTTGCGCCGGTTTTTTTAATTATTTCCTCAATTATATCCTGCATTTTCTGTTCATTAAAATCTCTTGCTGAACAGTTAACCGAGACTTTAATATCTTCTAGCCCCATATCGTGCCACTTTTTAATTTGATAACACGCCATCATCAACATTTTTCTGGTAATGGAAAATATCAGCCCTGTCTCTTCAGCTACTGGAATAAATTCATCAGGTGAAATCATTCCTTTTTTAGGGTGGTTCCATCTAATCAGCGCTTCAAACCCTGTCACTCTGCCTTTGTTTAAATTTGTAAACGGCTGATAATAGGCTTCAAACTGATCGTTTTCTATAGCCTGCCTAAGTTCGTTACCAATATTTACTCTTTTAACCACTTCGTCACGCATGGTCTGGTTAAAACATTCATAGCGATTACGGCCTTTAGACTTTGCATGATATAACGCAGCATCTGCATCCTGCATTAAACTTGTTACTGCGGTTGTCGAATCAGCCACTATAACAACGCCAATACTTGCAGATGGGTATATATCAAATCCATCTACTGTTAGAGGCTGTTTTAACAATTCATTTAATGACTCTGCATATTGATGCACCCATAAATCATCTGTATTATGACATTTAAAAATTGCAAACTCATCGCCACCAAGTCTTGCCAACATTTCTTTCTTCTCGACTTTACTGCTTAATAATTTTGAAATTCTCACTAAAAGTTTATCGCCTAGCTCGTGACCAAAACAGTCATTGATAAGGTTAAAATGATCAAGATCTATAAACAGAATAGCAAATATTTCTTTAGCCTCTTTTTCTAGCAGACAAGCCTCAACATATGTGGAAAACTGCGCTCTATTTGCCAGCCCTGTTAATTCATCATGCCTTAATTGCCAGTCAAGTGCTTTACGAGCAGAAATATCGCTGGCGACCAATGTTGCGGCTACTACCTCATCATTTTTATAATATGGTGTAATACGTCCTTCTGACCAGACGATTTTGTTATCGCCATTTGATGTTGCATACTCAATACTTTTTTGTTCCCCTTTATTGAAAACATCTTTAATGGTTTGTTTTACTTTTTCTCTATACTCATCTTTTATGTCTCTATAATAATTTCCACCTACTGCCTGATTAATCATTTTCCAGGGGTTATGATTAACAAACATAATATTGCCATCTTTATCAAGAGTCATAATAGTATCTTCAACACTATCGACCACCGTACGATATTTTTCTTCCGATTCTTCTATTTGGTGAAGCCGAGAAATACTCTCACAACTTAAGCTCCACTTAGTTGTAAGCGCAGTTGTTAATTGTTGAACTTCAACCATATCGAATGGTTTTTTTAGAATAATTAATCGATCAGACGCACCAAGATGATAAAGGACTTCATTCCACGAGTAATCTGAATAGGCAGTACATATAACAAGTTGAATCTGAGAGTCAATAACCCAAATTCTCTTTATTGTTTCCAGCCCGTCCCAACCCGGAGGCATACGCATATCAACAAAAGCCATTGCATATGGCCTGCCCTCATTATTTGCAGCAAGAACCTTTTCATAGCCTTCCTCTCCCTGATAAGCAGAATCTAATTCATATACAATTGAGTCTGTATGTGTGGCGTCGCCTGAAAACAGTTTAGCTTCTATTTGATCATATTCAGATTTATCATCTTTCTCACCAAGAATTTTTCTAAAATCTTCATGAATCCTGGTGTCATCATCAATAATTAATACCCTACGATTCTCGAAATTTTTCATTCTTTGACTCACATTATTGCCTGTTTATCATATGGCAAAAGCAATATAAATTTAGCACCTTTACCTAAACCATCACTTAACACTGATATAGAACCACCTAACTCATTTGCAACAATGGCACTATGATGCAATCCAAAACCATGACCATCTCGCCTTTTCTTAAATCCATACTCAAATAAATGCTGTATATCTTCTTTATCAACACCAATTCCTGTATCGGCCACCTCAAGCTTTACCATTTCAACATCATTTGAAATGTTTATAATTAATTTTTTATCAGCACTCACACTATCTACTAGTGCATGCTTTGCATTACTAATTAGATTTATAATCACCTGCAGAGCTTTATGCTTATCGACATATAACTGCTCAACATCTTGATAATTTTTTACTACTTTAATTCCATGACGATCCATTCCCTGTAAGTTTATTTTTAAAGCGTCCTCTACAAGGTCTGATAACACGACTTTTTCTCTTACCCCATAACTACCAGCATATGATTGCTGCATACTTATTACATTTTTTATATGGTCAATATTATTAGCCAGCTCGTCCAGCTCACTATATAAATTTTCTTTTTCTGCATTTAGCTGACCAGCCAATAATGACAAAAATCTTGGGATTTGCTTACCTTTTTCATCTTCACTAATAAACTCTGCAATATTGTTTTCATTTTCTTCCAGCATAACAACTACACGATTCAGGTTATCTGCCTTAGTTTTTCTAACAAGCTCTCTAATAACTGAAGAGGATACATTCACACTGTTTAATACATTACCCACATTATGTAAAACGCCACTAGCAACTTCAGCCATTCCTGCACTTCTTGCTATATCGCCTATTTTTTCATTCAACTCCTTTAACTCTGAAGTTCTTTCATGCACCTTGTCTTCTAGTGTCTCATTAAGTTCCTGCAATTCATCTTCGATCCTTACTCGCTCTCTGATTTCGTTCTCAAGATCCACGTTCATTCTTTCTGTTTTCAATGCATAGTCTTTAGCGGACTCAGCAGAAATTTCTGCCTTATCTTTTTCCTCAAGTAACGCAGTATCTCTATTCTGAATTTGATCCAGCATATTATTAAAAGAACCAATCAATACCCCAACTTCATCATCTGTTGTTTTTTTCATTCGCAAGCCGTAGTCCTTATTTCGACTAACACTCTGCGCCAAATCTTTTAACTTTGTAATAGGATCAGTAATAAACTTTGTTATACGCCTTGAGATTAACGACGTTATTATCATAAGCGCAACAAATATGGTGGCCGCTATTGTTGCGCTCTTAAATGTTCTTTCTGTTAGCTCACTCAAACTGGCTTTTATTTGTAATCTACCTATTGCCTGACCTTCCAGCTTTATAGGTTTAAACACATCAACATAGCCTCTATAAATATTTAAATTTTCAGCATCTTCATAATCATCACAAACATAAATATCTTTACTATCAAGATTGTATTCAGCAAATGCTTTGTTTTCAGTTGTTCTAATACACGCATAAACTATAGATTGATGCGATTTAAGCGATCTTAAATTACTATCTGCAGATTCAACATCAGAAAAAGCCAATGATGCCGCACTGCTATCAGCCACAATATCTGCAACCACACTCAAACCTGATATTATGTTTTTTTCAGAACTTTTTAAATTTAAGGAAGTAATAATAGTAAACGCAATAGCCAACATCAAACCCATGATACTCATATACACGATCAATAATTTGCCTTGTATACTTAGGTTTTTCAGAACGATCATCTTAGTTGTTCTGCAACTTCTAACAACTGAGATCTATATTTTATATTTGATTTAATGCTTTTATCGACATTAATTTCAAACTTTATTTTATTCTTTACTCTTACAAAACCAATCATTCCTCCATCGCTTGCAAAACCATCAATATCACTAACAGTTAATACAACATTATTCCCAATTTTTTTAATTATTTCCTTATGAGTGTTAGCTTTTATTTTGCTAATATAGACAATATGACATTGGTTTATTTCCAGATATACTTCTGAATAAGTTACTTTTATTTTTTTATTTTTTATTTTTTTACTTGCGAGCCTATCAAGACTGTCAGAAAATGGATTTTCTCCAACAACACAAATATTAAAATTTTCAGATGATAAAAAAACCTCTTCTGGCCAGTATATAAATCTGGCAAAATTTAATAAGTAGGCCGCCTTCAACTGATACTCACGAGTTAATTCAGCTTGCGCTGAACCACACCAGCTCATTAACACCAGTAATAACAATAAATATTTTCTTAAAATGATACTAAGTTTATTCATTTAATAACTAAACTTTAGTTCCAGCACAAATAACATCCTCTGTTTTTTTCCTTCTTATTTACTTTTATCTGCTAATTCTTTTTTAAGATTATCCACATTATCATGACATTCATTTAGATTTGTGGTCAGTGTGCTTATGTATGCTTTTTGCTCATTGGTCTTTCCTGCACGTCTCGTCATAGCTAGTGCCATTTGTTGAGCCTCATCGGCATCAAAAGGTTTTTTTAATACTAATAGATGATCTGACGGACCTAATATATCTATAATATCGACCCATGAGTAATCTGAATAAGCCGTACATATAACAATTTCCATCGATGGGTACTGCTCCCATATACGTGATATCGTTTTAATACCATCCAGACCAGGCGGCATCCTTACATCCATAAACACCAGTGAGTAACCATCACCTTCTAACTCTGCTTTTTCAATCATTGTCAAAGCTTCTTCACCCTGGTATGCCGATTCCAACTGGTACTGGATGTCTTTATAAACCGGATCCTGCTCGGTTTTCCCAAAAAGACTATCCGCCATATCATCCAGATCCCTGCCTGTAGAGTCTGTTGTCATTAAAATCTTACGAAAATCTTCGTGAATTGAGGGGGTATCATCAACAATTAGAATTCTATTATTTTTCATAACAATTACTCGCTATCATCTTATCCACCTTCTTGAGGAGGGGTATTTGATTTATAATATATCGACCATATACTTATTGTTTTTATACTACTTAGAATAGACCTATTTATACGTCATTGCTTGACTGTTAGGAGCACGAATTTGATACATATTGACTATTTGGGACTCTATTCTGAATTTACGCCCCTACTAGCCCAATGGCATCAGGACGAATGGAGCAATATTAGCCCTCACTTATCCACCACAAAGCGCATCGATTTATATGATTCATATACTAATGAATCAACAATTCCTAGTTGTTTAATCGCCATTTCTGACGGAAACCCTGCTGGTTCAGCTAGTTTAGTGCAATCGGATATGGAGACACATACACATCTAACTCCCTGGCTTGCTAGCGTTTTTGTCCATAGAGATTATCGCTGTCAGGGAATAGCTAGCCAGCTAATACAGAAATGCATTGAAATTGCTCGACAATCTGGTTCTCAAATTTTGTATTTATTTACACCGGATCAATCAGGCTTTTATATGAAACTTGGATGGAAAATGCTTGAAACAAGCTCATATCACGGTGAAATGGTCGATATTATGTATTATGACCTTAATTCTATTTAATTTTTATATTAAAGAGTTTCTTACTAAATGAATGACTTAAAATACTTTACTCTGCATACCCATATACTTGATGACTGCGAAGACATCAATAAACAACTAGTTGACGGCCTCAATACATACATCAATGAAGATTCAACGCGAAAATCACATCATTTTTTAGGTCGTTTTGAAAATATCTATATTGATATCGATAAAATTCCTATGCTCTCGTTTATTACCAGTTCAGCTATCAGCCAGTGTGCTCAAATACTAAACTGCCCTACAAACGCTCTTAAAGCCGGTCTCTGGTTTAATGTTATGAATCCGGGTGACAAAACCACTTTACATCGTCATGATGATTACGATGAGTTGCTATCTGCCGTATATTACGTGCAGGTTGCAGAAAATTCTGGCACACTGCACCTCAAGAAACAGCCTGTTGATATACGGGTCACGCCCAAACAAGGTATGTTTGTTTTTTTCTCACCTGATATGCCTCATGAAGTAAGCGAAAACTTAAGTCAGCAATGCCGTATATCTCTAGGCATTAACATTGGTCCAGCTAAGTAGTTTTTATGAAACGATCTGCAATTATCTTTATCCTACTCATCTCATTTATCGGTGGAATTATTTGGTATGGAAAGTCACTACCTGAATTAAGCCATATTAGTACAAGCCAGACATTTAATCGCCCAACAGACTACGTCTGGCAATTAATTTTTGAGTTTAAGCGTTACCCTGAATGGCGTGAGAATGTATATGCTATTGAAAAAATACCGAATACAACTCATCATGATGCGTGGAAAGAAATTGATGAAGACGGTAACACAACACCATATCAGCTGGTAGAGTTCAATCATAATCAATACATCATTATGGAAGAAACAGGGACTACTCATAAAACATCTGGAAAATGGCTCTTTGAGGTAACTGCAAGTAAAGACGGAAAATCAACAACGCTAAAAATAACAGAAGACCGATTATTCCCAGATTTATTACCCAGAGTGGTAAATCATTTATTAAATACGAGCACGGTAAAAATTGACGCTTATTTTCGTTCAATCAATAACAAAATAATGGGCGATGTCATTCGTAATCGAAAATAAAAACCGTAACTCACTCTTAAATGAGAACCAGCTTAAGAATCAGCATCAAAGTAGTTTTTAAATAGAGAACATGAAACGGATAAAGATAAAACAATATCCAGTAATTTCCTATACTAAAACCTAAATCAAAGCATTATTTCCAACCAGTTGCTTCTGCAATAGCAGCACCTAAACCAGCAGGTGAACGCGTAGTCGTTATACCTGCAGCTTCCAGCGCTTTAAATTTTTCTTCCGCCGTACCCTTACCACCAGAAATGATAGCACCTGCATGCCCCATGCGTTTTCCCTTCGGAGCTGTACCACCTGCAATAAAACCAGCTACGGGTTTAGATACATTTGTTTGAATAAATTCTGCTGCTTCTTCTTCAGCTGTTCCACCAATTTCCCCGACCATTAAAATCGCTTCAGTTTCAGGGTCCTCTTCAAAAAGCTGCAGGCAATCTACAAAGTTCATTCCGGGAATAGGGTCTCCACCTATACCTATACAAGTAGTTTGACCAAACCCTAAATCCGTAGTTTGTTTAACTGCTTCATAGGTTAATGTTCCAGAGCGAGAAACAATACCGACTTTACCCGGCTTATGAATTTCACCAGGCATAATACCAATCTTGCATTCCCCCGGCGTAATAATCCCGGGACAGTTAGGCCCAATCAGCCTTACTCCCGCGTGATCAACTGCAATTTTTACCTCTAACATATCAAGCGTGGGAATGCCTTCGGTTATACATACAATTAACTCTATGCCTGCATCGACTGCTTCCAGAATTGAGTCTTTACAAAACGGCGCTGGAACATAAATAACAGATGCCGTTGCCGCAGTATGGTTCACGGCATCACGCACAGTATTAAACACCGGTAAATCCAGATGCGTTTGTCCACCTTTACCCGGAGTTACACCACCAACCATCTGCGTTCCATAGGTAATTGCCTGCTCTGAATGAAAGGTGCCCTGCTTTCCAGTAAAACCCTGGCATATTACTTTTGTTTCACTATTAATTAATACGCTCATTATTTCAACCCTTTAGCAGCAGCCACCGCTTTTTCAGCGGCATCAGTCAGACCTGTTGCGGCAATGATATTAAGACCACTATTTTTTAATAACTTCGAACCTAACTGCGCATTATTACCTTCCAGTCGAACCACTATAGGAACTTTAACTCCCACCTCTTCAATGGCACCTATAATACCCTCTGCAATTAAATCGCAACGCACGATGCCACCAAAGATATTCACCAAAACTGTTTTTACTTTTTCGTCAGATAATATAATTTTGAAAGCTTCTGCCACCCTTTCCTTCGTAGCACCACCACCCACATCCAGAAAGTTTGCAGGATCGCCGCCATGTAATTTAATTAAATCCATAGTCGCCATAGCCAGCCCTGCTCCATTTACCATACAGCCTATGCTGCCATCTAACGCTATGTAATTTAGATCCCATTCCTTAGCTCTATTTTCACGCTCGTCTTCCTGTGAAGCATCACGCATTTCCATTAACTCTGGCTGGCGATAAATAGCATTGTCATCAACATTAATCTTTCCATCCAGACATAATAAATTGCCTTCTTTGGTAACAACCAATGGATTGATTTCTACCAGTCCCAAATCTTTTTCAATGAATAGTTTAGCCAGACCTGAGAGTAATTTTGTAAACTGTTTTATCTGATCGCCTTGCAGACCTAAACCAAATGCCAGTTTACGACATTGATAAGGCATCAAACCCAGCATAGGATCAACCGTTGTGCGTAGAATTTTTTCAGGCGTTTCTTCAGCAACTTTCTCGATTTCTACACCCCCTTCTGTAGATGCCATAACAACAACTCTACGTGTAGCCCGGTCAATAACCGCCCCTAAATATAATTCACGATCAATATTACAAGTTTCTTCAATCAACATGTGATTAATAGGCTGGCCGTTTTTATCAGTTTGAAATGTAACCAGATTAGTGCCTAACATTTCTCCAACAAAATGCATTACTTCGTCTTTTTTATCTATTAACTTTACGCCACCAGCCTTACCACGACCGCCGGCATGCACCTGCGCCTTAACAACCCAACGATCCGTATCTAATGCATCTAAAGCAGCAGATACATCTCCTACTGAACTTACTACTCGATTATCCGGGACAGGCATTCCGTATTGCTGAAATAAATGTTTTGACTGGTATTCATGTAAATTCATTATTTTCTCCGTATAACTGAATTAAAAATCACTGCTAATAATTCAAGCCATTGATTATTAGTTTATTTAAATTTTTTTAATCAAGTTATCAACGTTTCTTCTGTACAATATGTATTGCACGATTGTCCACTGCAAGTGCAGCTTCATGTATTGCTTCAGAAAGAGTAGGGTGTGCAAAAACGGTTAATGCAATATCTTCCGTACTTGCTCCCAACTCCATTGCAGTTACTGCCTGCGAAATTAACTCAGATGCATTTGAACCCAAAATATGCACACCAAGTATTCGATCTGTTTTATTATGCGATAATATTTTAACCATACCGCTAGTGTCACCCTGAGCTTTGGCGCGCCCACTCGCTACAAAGGGAAAAGTACCCGCTTTATAATTATCTCCAGCCGCTTTAAGCTGTTGCTCAGTTTTTCCAACCCATGCTATCTCAGGGTGAGTATAAATCACAGAAGGAATCAAATCATAATTCATTACACCATGATTTCCAGCTATCAACTCGGCAACCATCATGCCTTCTTCTGATCCTTTATGAGCCAGCATGGGGCCACGTACAACATCGCCAATTGCATACACGCCAGGTTGCGATGTTTCACATTTGTCATTTACATGAATAAAACCACGCTCATCCAGAATGAGTTCAGCTTCCTCATCAAATACATAATCTGTATTTGGCTTACGCCCCACTGCAACAATCAATTTATCAAAAACCGTTAGATGATCGCCTTTCTCATCCTGATAACCAACTTCAACCTGTTTTATTTTATTTACTGTTTTTATCTTTGTATTCAATAGACGAGCATTCAATTTTATATCTAAGCCCTGTTTTTTATACATGCGCTGAGCATCACGTGCAATTTGCAGATCAACCATTGGTAAAAAAACATCCTGTGCTTCTAGAACAACTACCTCTGCACCAAGGCGTCGCCAGACACTACCCAATTCTAAACCGATAACACCTGCACCAATTACACCCACCTTTTGAGGAACAGATTCAAATGCCAGGGCACCCGTTGAGTCGACAATTAAATCCTCTGTTAATGGTGCAGCACTTAACTCAATTGAACTTGAGCCACTAGCTATAATTATATTTTTTGCGCTGATAGTGTTTATATCTTTTTCATTTACCACTTCAACTTTCTTGTCAGCTAGCAGTTTAGCTGTACCTACTATAACCTGAACCTTATTTGCTTTTAACAAAGCACCTATACCGGATGTTAACTCAGATACTATTTTATTTTTTCTCGCCATCATAGTTTCAAGATCCAGCTCAAGCGAGCCTATCTTAATACCGTGCTGACTAAAATTATTGTTTGCCTGCTCAAATAACTCTGATGACCGCAATAGAGCTTTAGACGGAATACAGCCGACATTCAAGCAGGTACCACCTAATGAAATCGCACCTTTTTCGTCTAGCCAGTTATCAATACAGGCAACGTCAAAACCTAACTGCGCACAACGAATTGCCGCAACATAACCTGCCGGACCTGCACCAATCACAATTACATCAAAATCAGTAGACATATTAAACACCCACCAAAATACGCGCGGGATCTTCCAGTGCATCTTTGATCGTTACTAAAAACTGTACTGCTTCTGCTCCATCAATTATGCGATGATCATATGACAATGCCAGATACATAACTGGTTGCACAACAACTTCACCATTTTCAACCATCGCTCTTTGCTGAATTTTATGCATACCTAAAATACCACTTTGAGGTGGATTTATAATTGGCGTAGATAACATGGATCCGAACACTCCTCCGTTTGTGAGAGAGAAGGTTCCTCCTGTCATATCTTCAATACTCAATTGATTATTTTTGGCTTTATCAACTAAAACAGCAATACCTTTTTCAATTTCGGCCAGGCTCATTTGATCCGCATTACGCAATACAGGAACAACCAGACCTCTAGACGATGCAACAGCAACACCAATATCGAAAAAACCATGATAAACAATATCTCCACCATCAATAGATGCATTAACAGCAGGAAATCTTTTTAAGGCTTCAATGCTTGCCTTAACAAAAAACGACATAAAACCTAATTTAACATCGTATTTTTTAGCGAATAAATCTTTATACTTATTACGCAAATCCATTACCGGCTGCATATTCACTTCATTAAACGTGGTCAATATTGCTGAATTATGTTGAGCATCCAGTAACCGTTCTGCAATCCTCGAGCGTAACCGTGTCATTGGAACTCGTTTTTCAATCCTGTCCTGCTGAATGTTATCCAGATCACTTTTTTCATTAACTTCTTCAATCACATCAAATTTAAGAGGCACGGCTTCTTTTTCTTTAGTTGTTTCCAGCTTTGGCTTCTCCATATATGCCAGCACATCTTCTTTCAAAACCCGGCCAGCTTTTCCACTACCAACAATCTCATCAGTGTTAAGTTTGTTTTCAGCAATCATTTTCTGTGCTGATGGTGTAATAATGACATCATCAATTTTTTCATCTTCTACTTGCCCAGCTAAATCTTGTTCGTCTATTGTTACTAACAATTGCCCAGCCGTTACAATATCACCTTCCTGCTGATGAATTTGCTTAATCACACCATCTGCAGGAGCCGGCACCTCAAGTACCACTTTATCAGTTTCAAGATCGACCAGCGACTCATCACGCTTTACTACATCGCCTAGCTGCTTTCTCCAACAAACAATGGTGGCATCAGAAACTGATTCTGGTAAGCCCGGTACTTTTACTTTAATCGGCATTATTTTGTCCTGTTTTTCGACAATTAATTATTGTTTTTTAACTATTAATTTATTTTTCTGTTTAAAAACTGTCACTATAAAAAAATCAGTCAGATCTATTTTTCCATTAGATAATTTTTATTCTTGCGACAAACCCAATGCACCCCTGACCAGTTTTTTCTGCTGCTGTGCATGCACCTTGGCCGAACCTACTGCCGGAGCCGCCGACGGATCCCTGCCAACATACTCAACCATACAAGGGTGATCTAATTTTGCTGCGAACCTGGGCTCAAAGTAATCCCATGCCCCCTGGTTTTTAGGTTCTTCCTGACACCAGATTAATTGCTCAGCATTTTCATATTTATCCAGCACAATATTAAGACTGTCAGCAGGAAACGGATAGAGTTCCTCTATTCGAATAATAACAACATGCGTCAGTTTTGATTCTCGTCTTTGAATTAACAGATCATAATAAACTTTACCACTGCACATTATTATTCGTTTTATTTTGTCTGCACTGACATCATCAACTTCATCTATTACATTCTGAAAACTTCCCTGGCAAATATCCTCAAGCGTATTCACCGCTAATTTATGACGAAGCAAACTTTTAGGCGTCATAACAATTAATGGCTTCCGATATTTTCTAACCATTTGGCGCCTTAACATATGAAACATTTGAGCAGGCGTACTAGGAACACAAACCTGAATATTATTTTGTGCACACAACTGCAAGTAACGCTCAAGTCTTGCAGATGAGTGCTCTGCTCCCTGCCCTTCATAACCATGGGGTAGCAACATAGTTAACCCACACAGACGACCCCATTTTTGTTCTCCTGCAACTATAAACTGATCAATAACAACTTGCGCACCATTTGCAAAATCACCAAACTGAGCTTCCCATATAACTAATGTTTCCGGTTCAGCTGTTGCATAACCATATTCAAATGCAAGCACTGCGGCTTCTGATAATAGTGAATCGATAACAAGAAAATTTGCCTGATCTTCAGACATGTTACGTAATGGCACATACGAACTACCATCAATCTGATTGTGCCAAACTGCATGTCGGTGAAAGAAAGTTCCTCGACCAGAATCCTGCCCTGACAATCGCACGGCATAACCTTCGGTAACCAAACTCGCGTACGCTAATGTCTCAGCAAATCCCCAATCAATTTCCTGTGCACCTGCAGCCATCTTATGCCTGTCTTGCATAATTTTTTCGACTCGCGGTTGTAACTCAAAATCAGCTGGTCGTTTTTCAAGTTGTTCGCATAGTAATCGCAAGCCTTCCATATTTATGGCTGTTTCTGCAACTTCACTCTGATTTGCATTTTCATAAGGATGCCAGTTGATATGAAACGCGTAAGCTAATTTGTCATTTTTGATAACACCGGGGACAACACAATTTCCCGAATCTAGTTCATCACGAAACTTTTCCATCATTTTATTAGCTTTATTTACAGAAATATTTTCTTCTTTTGACAATTTCTGTGCATAGATAGCCCGCGTGCTTAATAGGTTAGATATTTTTTTATACATCATGGGTTGAGTAGCAGCGGGCTCATCTGCTTCGTTATGACCATGTCGTCGATAACAAATTAAATCTATTACCACATCTTTTTTAAAAGCCATTCGGTAATCAAGTGCTATCTGAGTTACCAGAATTACCGCTTCCGGGTCATCCGAATTGACATGAAATATTGGCGCATCAACCATTTTCGCTACATCAGTACAATAATGTGTTGATCGGCTATCTTCTATATTACTGGTAGTAAAACCAATTTGATTATTTACAACAATATGCAAACTGCCTTTTGTCGAGTAACCTCTCGACTGTGACATCTGCAAAGTTTCCATTACAACACCCTGGCCTGCAAATGCGGCATCCCCATGAATTTGTATAGGTAAAACTTCAACTCCTTCAGAGTCATCTCGATGCTCCTGCCTGGCTCGTACTGAACCCTCGACTACTGGCGCAACAATTTCAAGATGTGATGGATTAAAAGCAAGCGCTAAATGTATATCGCCTTTTTCAGTTTTCATGTCTGATGAAAAACCTAAATGGTATTTTACATCTCCCATGTAATCACCATGCGATTTAGTGCCTTCAAACTCACTAAATAACTCAGCAGGTGTTTTTCCCATTACATTTACCAGCACATTCAAGCGCCCTCGATGCGCCATGCCTATTACAATTTCTTTTAGCCCATGACTCGCAGAACGTTGAATGACTTCATGTATAAGTGGAATAAGTGTTTCTCCACCCTCAAGAGAGAAGCGTTTTTGCCCGACATATTTTGTGTGCAGGTATTTCTCTAAACCTTCGGCTGCAGTTAGTCGTTCGAGTATTTTCTTCTTTTCAGCTAACGTGAGATTTGCTTTGCCACGTACCGTTTCAATTCTTTGTTGCAACCATCGTTTCTCACCGGTTTCAGTGATATGCATATACTCCGCACCGATAGAACCACAATAAGCTTCACTAATAATATTATATATTTCTTCTAATGTAGCTTCATCTGGGCCATACAATGAACCAGTAGCAAATACCGTCTGCAAATCTACGTCACTCAGCTCATAACTGGCTAATGACAGATCCTCCACTTCATTAGTATGAGTTCTTCCCAATGGGTCAACATCTGCTTTTTGATGCCCACGAAAACGATAGGCATTTATTAACTGTAGAACTTTAACCTGTTTACGCTCATGCTCTATTACAACGCTTGAAGCGGATTTTTCCGGCGGCAATAAAGTACCACAACGTTTTTCGGTAATACGACGGAACTGTTCTCTGACATCAGAATGAATAGTATCTTTGAGGGCGCCATTAACCCTTGGCAAGGTTGCAAAGAATTCTCGCCAGTTACTTTCTACATTATTTGGGTTTAACAGGTAACTTTCGTAGAGTCCTTCCAGCCAGGCAGCACTGCCTGCATCTAACATGGAGTTTTCCCATAGGTCACGCATTGAGGCTTTGATTTTGTCGCTCATATTCCTGACGCTAAAGTTTTAAAATTTTATATTCTAGTTATAGCTCATTGTACTAATTATTGTAAGCATTACCACCGTTGATCAGGCCATGGCAGAGCTGTTATTTATGAGCTTTTAAGCAGGTATTTTAATTGAGGGCTTTTAATAGGCCTCTTTAATAGGAGACTCTAATACTTTCACTAATGGTAAAAACAAGGGCTCAGGCAGAGCACCTAAAGCGAACCAGCTCCATTGTGCTTTTTCATCTTTATATAAAGCCTGATTTTTTATCTGGTACTCTTCAGCAACAATATAAAGCGTTACTGTATGATGAGAATTTGAAAAGATATTATTGCTATAAGGGCCACTACGCATACGCTGAATATCTAAACCTGCTTTTAGCAAACATAACCGTCTGGCTGCCTGCTCTACCGTTTCACCTCTTTGTAAGTAACCTCCCGGGCACTGCCAACTGGTAAACCGGTCATTCTCAAAGCGTCGACCAAGTAATATTTGTTCATTTTTAATGATAAGCGTAGCGACTGCTGATGCAACAGAATCACTCACTGACACAATTACGCCCATCTTTTTTAGCTCGGTATAAAGCTTCATCTGAAGCCGCTACTAACTCAATCAATGTTTCTTCATTTTCCCTGTCAAACTCACCAATCGCTGAAACACCTATTGATATAGTGACTTGAGGCAACACATCACCACTATCATTTTTAACCATTGCCTTTTCAACTCTTTTTCTCAATAGATTTGCCAGATCAACTGCCGTTTGTAAATCAGTCTCTGGCAACATGATGGCAAATTCTTCACCACCAAATCGTGCGATCATATCATTGGGCCTCAAACCACCTCGCAGCGCATCGGCCACACTAGATAACACCCGATCACCACTTATATGGCCATACTCATCATTATAGTTTTTGAAATGATCAATATCTAACATCATCAAAGACAGTGACAATGATTCTCGTTTTGCGTGAATAAACTCCTGCTCAAACATACTATCCATCCAGCGACGATTATGTAATCCAGTTAGCGCATCAATAGTTGCATGACGCATACATTCCTTTTGTGTGCCCAGTGAATCAGCTATAACCACATTACTAAAGCGCACACGTAATGACATTATATGCAGCATATTTCTTGTCACTTGATGCGAGGTATTTATCATCTCCCAGAGCACTTCCTGTGGAATTTGCATAATCTGCGAAGATTCAGATGTGACAACATAGGCAGAAGGGTTTTTTCCTTCAATAATAGACATTTCACCCACGCACTCCCCTGGTTCTACCAGAGTCAACGGCGTGACTTCATCCAGATCGAGATAAACCTCCATACGACCGGAGATCATTAAATATACGTTAGTATTTTCTTCTTCAGGTGAAAGTAGTAGTTCACCTTTTTTCATTTCACGAAACGTGCAACGAGAAATACACTCACTCAAACTATCTATTTCAACATTTCTAAACAGCTGTAGTCGCCCAAGCAATGTACTCGCTTTTAAAAGCATTTATCATTTAATCCTTAATGTACTGATTCCAGTTCAACGCTAAATACAGTATCCCCGCTACGCTAATCGCATCGGTTATTTCACCGTTCTGAACCATTTTAACTGCCTCTTCAAAAGCGAGCTTTTTTACCTGTATATCCTTTTCTGTATCTTCCAGCTGCTGCACACCTTCACTCAAATCAGTTGCCAGAAAAACATAACCCTGTTCATCTGTAATAGAATTTGATGGATGCAAATGCAATAACTCAGTGATATTTTCTGCTTTTAATCCAGTCTCTTCTTCCAGCTCTCGAAGAGCTGTTTTAATTTTATCTTCTGTTTTAGGCGAACCACCCATGGGAATTTCCCATGACCACTGATTTAAAGTATATCGGTACTGACCTACCAGCCAGGTATTACCTTGCCCATCTACTGGTATAATCCCAACCGCCTGATTTTTAAAACTAACTTTACCGTAAATTCCATTTGTCCCTCCCGGATTTATAACCTGATGCTCCTCAACCTTAATCCATGCATTGTTATACACGGGCTGGGTAGTCAGGGTTTTCCATGGGTTATCTGTTACTGAACCCTCTTTTTTATCAGACATATTTAATCCTGCTCTTCATCCGTCTCAAGCCCTTTAGTATGAGTTTCATTAATACGGATTAATAATTGACGAAAAGGAATAACACTCTCATCCAGATCACGTATAACAGATGTATAACGCAAATCACCTGTGTTCCAGCAATAATCGCCAGATTCCATCTGCTTGAATACATCTTTCAGACTAGATTCAATTTCTTCTATATAGGGTTTTGTCGCCCCCATACCTTCTTCATCATATTCGATAGATGCACGCATATCTTCTACTTCATACAAAGCATCTTTCATCCATGCTACATATTCTTCAACTGTTCTTGCTCGACGCATGAATTACCTCATTATTTAAAAACAATATTTACTTTCAATTGCAAAATTCGTGTTTCCCAACCTATCTGCTAACTATACCAAATTGAAAAACACTTGAGCCCATTATTAGATACTTAATATCATAATTAATTTGCAAAAAACCTTAAATAGATTATTCAGTGATAGCATTCACTCGAAAAAACCGAATAAAAACCTTAATTTCAACAACTTAGATATATTTTTAAAGAAATGAATCTTGCTTTGAAGGTAGCCATAGGACTAATTAACACATGGCTGGAAGCGCTCTGTTTTATGCAGTCTTCCGTTTATAGAGAACCGGGCACCGACTATCTTTACTTTTTTTTAGGCTGACGTTTAGGCCGGGTTTTAAAGTTCGTCACACTAGGCATAATCAGGTTATAAGGTAACTCCTCGATTCCACCATATACCTCTATTGCTTTCATCATTAAACCCGCAACATCCTCAACATTTTCAACCGAACTGTCATCAAGTAATAACTTTTGCACCCCTAACATACCACCGTTCTGAACTTTAATTTCCTTATTGTGGGGTAACGGGCCATCAATATCTATTTTAAATATAAACCGTGTCTGTTTCCGCAGATGGTCTAAAAAAGCTTTACAATTCAACTGCATAACGGTGTCCGTGCAACCAACACCATGCCTGTCAGCAAGACGAAACATATGTTGATAAGCACACTGACACTTTAACGATAATATGCCTTTTTCAAATACACAGGGAGCACCATTAATTTGCTCATAAATTTGCCTGTAATTTTCTTCATCCATTGAATAGACCCGCTTTAAACTGAAACTTACTTCTCATGTTCCATAACAATCGGTTTGTCCCTTTTCTCCATCAGCATCTCCTCTGCCGCCAATTGATTATCAGCAAACATCACTTTAATTTCAGCAACATCACTTTCCGCCTGCTCTGCACGCACATCACGGGCAAAATTCTTTGCTTCTTTAAATTTTTCGAAGGTTTTGATTAAATCAAGCTGCTTTAACATAGCCAGCTCAGCTGTTTCGACTTTATAAACGTAATAAGGCATATATACTCACAATAACTTAGTAATTCTGTCAGGTATTATATCAAATACTAATATAAGGGTAAAATATCTTGCTTAAAAGGTTATAATTTCATCATACCCGTCGTGAGCAACATTAACCATTTTTCACGACCATGCACTGAAAGCGCGGTATGACTGTGCTTCATTAACAACTGAGAATTTTATGGATAAAGATTTAAAAAAAGAACTCGATGTACTGGTTGCTTTACGCAAAGTAATTTCCGGCATCGTACGTGAGATCACCCCCGATCCAGGCATGAAACACCCTTTAAGTGATGCCACTATAGAAGATGTACGTCAGGGTTTTACCTTAATTGCCGCTCGAGAAAGAGAAATTACTGAAAAATTAGGTAAACCGAGTCTGCACCGTCCTATGTACAAGGGCGACACACCAAAAACCAATGTGGTTAAAATGCACGGTTTAAAATCATCTAATGATGAAGATTAAAAAGAGCTCTAAATCATGCGACTATACTTATAAGTGACCTTATAACAAAAGGACACCATTCTTGTATAATTACCCCACAAAAGGGGATATCTGGGGCGGGCTTTCTGCTTCTGCAGTGATGTTGCCTCAGGCAACAGCCTTCGGTATTGCTCTTTGGGCACCCTATAGTCAAAACTCAGCAACTGGCGCTATGGCAGGCCTTATTACGGCTATCGCCCTGTGTTTTTTTTCTGGCCTGAGCCGCGGAACAACCGGCATGGTGAGCTCACCAACCGGCCCAACAATGGTATTAGTTGCAGGTGCTTTAGCCAGCTTACATTCTCGTGGATTCAGTGGTACCGACTTATTTTTAAATATTGCAATAATGCTGTTCTTAAGCGGTTTTATGCAAATATTAATTGGCCTGTCAAACGGTGGCCGTTTAATTAAGTTTATTCCCTACCCTGTTGTCGCCGGCTTTATGACAGGTTCAGCACTTTTGATGATTAACTCACAAGTGTTAATGCTGGATTTACTAAGCCTGAATCCTCAGGCACTAAATAACATTTTTCATGAAGCATTGTGGATTCCCTGGGTGACCGCTTTATTCACCTTTATAGCAATGTCTATTCTGCCGAAAATATTACCTGTTATACCAGGTACCGTTTCCGGACTTGTAACCGGAACGCTGGTTTTTCATTTATTAAATAAGTTCAGCTCTTCAAGTTATCCCACCGAATGGGTTGTCGGACGCCTACCGGATATTTCCAGCATTCAACTCATCAATTTTTCCTCTTTAGAGCATATTCCCTGGTTACTAATACTTCCCATTAGTTTTGCCCTTGCTGTTTTATCCTCCCTTGACAGTTTACTAACCTCGGTTGTTGCTGATGTAGCCACAACCGACAGACACAATGCAAAACGAGAACTGACCGGACAGGGAATTGGACAAATGGTCGCTGCTTTATTTGGTGGTATAGCAGGTGCCGGCACTACTGGTGCAAGCATCGTTGCAATAAAATCAGGCGGCAGATACTGGGCCGCTATTTTTGGCGCATTAACTTTTGTATTAATTATTATCGTGCTTGGCCCTATCGCGGCATTATTACCCATCAGTGTGCTTGCGGGCATCATTTTACATGTTGCGATTATTGGAATGCTGGAAAGAGATATTCTATTGTGGTTTAGAAATCCCCGTAACCGAATGGATGCAATGACAGCAGTTCTTGTCACTGCTGTTACGGTAACTTATGATTTAATGATTGCAGTTGGCATTGGCCTGATTTTGGCCACCTTTCAGTTTGTACGCGCTCAAATTATTTCCCCTGTCGTACATCGCCGTTCAACTATTGCACAACACCCTTCATTACGTAGACGCAATGAAGATCATCGTAATTTATTAAAAGAACATGCAAATAAAATTCTAATTTATGAATTAAAAGGCAATTTGTTTTTTGGCACGGTTGATAAACTTTTTGAAGAATTTAATTCTGATATACATCAGCCCGTACAAATTATTCTGGATATGGCACGGGTTCAACAGGTGGATTTAACTGCTGTTAAAATGCTGCAACAAATGGCTGACCGATTACATAAAGTTAATGGAGAGTTAATATTCACCAATGTTAGAAAAGGCAAAGGCCTTAATAAAAAAGTTGCAAAAACATTGCGTCAGATAAGCCCACATCATAGTGGAAATTACCCGGTACGCACTTTTATTGATGCAGACGAAGCCATTGAGTACGCTGAAAATAAACTACTTGAATCATTGGGAACAGAATTAAAAACCTCTGCGAAAATAGAACTAAAAGACAGCCAGCTCTGCCATGGCTTTGATGATGAAACTCTCAAAACACTACAGACAAATATGAAATCAGTCAGCCTGAAATCAGGCGATACTTTATTTAAAGCAGATGACCTGGCAACCGAATTATTTGTAGTGCTTGAAGGCGAAATAGATATTCTTTTACCCTATGACATAAATTTATATAAACGGCTTGCCAAATTTGGCCCCGGGGCTTTTTTTGGAGAAATTGTTTTTCTAAAACCTGGCCCAAGAACCGCCGATGCTAAAGCAATTATAGACACTGAATTATTAATGCTCGATAAAAATGGTTTTGAAAAATTAAAAATACAGAATTCGCAAGCTGCCATTAAATTAGTTTCGAGACTGGGAAGGGAGTTAAGTGATCGTTTGAGATGGGCAGATACTGAACTAAGACGACTTTCAGATTAGTAATAAATCGTAAGTCAGTTAAAGGCAGGGATTACTCTGACTTCTGACTTACGACTTAATTTTAATTCACCGGCAATCTGTCACGCATTGCATCACGATCAAACCACCATTGGCCATTAGCAATTGCATCAATTACCGTACCCATCATAGGTAAGAACTTTTCTGGATCATTCAAATTCATCTTTTCCATCCAGAAATCCAGCTTGTCCTGACTCTTCACATCTGAATGACGCTGTGCAACTTTAGTGATCATGTTTTTTGTTAAGAAAGCTAAACTATCATGTTTCTCATCACTTGCCCGTATACCGACAATATAATGAGCCGTTGCTGCAGCAACCGCCGCACCGTCAGAATTGTTTGGTGTTTCATCAATGATATTACTCATCATACCAATTGTGTATTCTGGATCGACCGGATAAGTTACAGATAACCAGACGCCATGCGCTAATGCCAGAATAGATGCGGGCTGCTCGGTCTGGTACATTATGTCACAGGCTTCGATAGCACTAGCCCAGTCTTCTGCTTCAACAAACACATCAAATGCAGCTCTGGATTCATTCCAGGCATTTTCATTCTGCTCAAGACCCAGCTGCGTATTTGCAATATCCATCTTAACTTTTGCTACTGCCTGTGGATCTGCATCTCTGGGTAGCTGAGTTAATTCAAACTGATGGTTTCTTAATTGTTCTTCCAGATAAGCACGCGCCTCTTCATCTGTAGATGACTCTAATGTACCGCTTTCTGGTCTTAGTCCTGGATCTTTCATATGTCTGTACTCTATAAATTACAACTGATATTGAATATGGGGTTAAATTACTATTTTACTAGTCCTGTTAATGACCCTGCTACTAAGCCAGGTGTAAGCACGCTTACAACAGGTTATTAATTATCCTGGTAGCTGATTTGCTGCTTCCATTATAATGGCGATATCCTGCAGGCGTTGCTGGGCGCTCGATACTCGTTCATTGCTATCATCTAATCCTTTTAAAAGCTCAACACCCTGCTGATAAACCAGCAACTGCTGCTCCGGATCAAATAACTGCACGGCTAAGATAACTGTCTCTGCAGGCTCGCTTAATAAACACGGCACCATTAAAGCCTCATCAATAAGACTATCAGGGGCAAGCAGGTCTGCAATAAAGGGGTGCTCCAGCATGGCAAAATGCGCCTGTCTGGCTTGCTCTTCCATCTCAAGCTTGGAAATACCAGTGGTATCATTTCCTACTGCTTTCCACATGCTTTGCATCAACATACTTAACAGGCGTTTGATCATTTCACGGATTTCTGCCTGATCGCCCGCCAGGCCTGCACTCATCTCATAAGTCTTATCGAGAGATTCTTTTAACTTAAGCACTAACTCAACGTCTGCACTGGGTTCTAACTCTGTAACCTGTTGTACAAGATTACGGAACTCATCAATAAACATTTCAACTTCAGCCGAGTCTTCACGACGAGCATCCTGGATATCAAACGGTTCTATATTAGTTTCGCCAAATAATGGATTATTAAACTTGCGAATCAATAAACGCTCACGACGACCGGGCATTTTTGAAAACAATAGATCTACACTCATACAAGCTGCTCCAGACTCTGATCTAACACATCACTTATCGCCGATTCTTCAATTGGAAAAGCCAGCGTTGAATAAATATCAAATACTGCCAAAAGTCTCTCCAACTGAGGGCGCTGTTCTTTCTCGTAAAACACAATAACTTTACAATCTGGTAAGCGCTGCACCGTCGCCATTAAGGTTTCCAGACTACTAGTGCGGTCACGAAAGTCTGACTGAAAATTAAATTCAGCAACGACAATTGCCGGTTTAATTTTCTTCAATAATTTAGTCGCTTTACGCATACTATCCGCTATCTCTACGGCATAACCTTTCTGCTTATAAAGGGAGCTAAAATCAGGATATCCGCCGATTTCGACAATGGACAGTAGTTGAGGTGTAACCACGTATAAGTATCTGCGATGTAAAAAACCGAGATTATACCATAGTATATTAGTCAGGTATTATATGATTGACAGCTTGATAAGCTTGTAAACGAAACATTAATAATCAGTCATCTGGATTTAATCTTTGTTATTAATGCTTTTTTAAACCCAATAAAAACACATCAAACAACTGTAAAACCATACCTCGCAACAACGTCTGATGCCCCGCCTGTGAGGCTGCTTTCGCCTGCGAGTGAAACTGAACTTTCAGCTTACCTGATGAAACCATTATGGCCAGCCCCTGAATCATAGACATGGTACTCAATGCTAACTTCAGTGGGTCTCCCTGAATAAAAACCTCGAGTCGCTGGCCGTTTCGAATAATGCCTACCAGGCTCTGCATTGCTTCATCCGCTGCCAGCTTTAATTCAACACCACAATCCTGTGGTTGAATATGCCCGCCAAACATTAACTGAAACAGGTTCGGTTGATCGGCCGCTATACTAACAACATGCATCGTACTTTCAAATATCTGCCCTTCCGGGTCGTTCGAAAATTCCAGTTCCAGCCTGGTATAACGGGCTTTCAGACGACGAAACCCATCTTCTGCCATGGCTTCTAACAACTGCTGTTTGTTTCGAAAATGACGATAAGGCGCATTATGACCAACACCAATTGTTCTGGCTATTTCACGTAGGCTAATACCCGCAACGCCTTTCTGATTAAGCAATTCAATACCCGTGCTTACCAGAGAGTTTCTTAAATCCCCGTGGTGATAACTCGCCTGCTCCACAATTTACTACCAGAATATAATTGACAAGTAACAATACTATCATTAAATTGATTATGTGGGCAGTGTCCACATGTGTAATTTTTTAACCACTACTCTCTAATCAACTGTCCAGATCAGGCAAATATAAACCTGAACACATCTGGGAGACAATAATGATAACCAATGACCTAATCAACCGTATATGCAACGCTCATGGTGGTATAGAACGCTGGCAGATGGTTGAATCGATTCAAATGCAACTAGATATCTTTGGCCCCATTCTGCTCACCAGGTTTAAGTCTCCCTGGTTAGCCAATATCACCGCTAATATTTTCACCGACAAACCTTATGTGAGCCTTCACAACTTTCCAGAAGAAGGCCAAACGGGTATTTTTGATGGCTTTAATGTTTATATATATAACGCACAGGACAAAATTTACTGCGAGAGAAACTACAGCAATAATGATGAATTAAAAAACAAGGCCCGCCTGCACTGGGACCACCTGGATCTGATTTACTTTCTTGGTTACGCGCTATGGAACTACAGCTGCAGCCCGTTTATATTTCAGGACAAGGGTTTTGAGTGCCATCAAGGAGATGATTTTCTGCAGGCTGATGGCAGCGTGCTCAGCACATTAAATGTGCGTTACCCGCGACATATACCAACACACTGTAAACAACAGATCTTTTATTTTGATCAGAAGGGCCTTTTAAAAAGGCAGGATTATACAGCTGATATCATTAGCCCTCTGGCTAATGGCAGCCATATTTGTGATGACCATAAAACGGTTGGCGGTTTAGTCTTCCCAACTCATCGAAGCGTATTCCCACGATTATGGAATGGTAAACCGCTAACGGCAATTAAAGTCATGGACGGGCGCTTCAAAAACATACTCATAAACTGGCGTCAACCCGCCTCAGCTTAAGGCTCTATATTTAATATCTGCCCTCATTACAATCAGCTAGTGAGATATCACATTATCTCGTACAGGTAAAAATTATTTATACCCGCAAAAACACTGTGTTAAGCTTCATAACAACTTGAATTAAAAATATCAAGATGAATACAACACTTAGATTTTGCAGCTTTATATGGATCATTCTTCAACTTAGCGCCTGCTCTATGGCAGAGCTTACCGTTAAGGCGTCTATGCCAATGATTGAAGGCGGCATGATTGCTTTAAATCGAGAGCCAGACCTGCAACTTGCAGAAGCCGCTATGCCCCCCAATATCGAGCTGATGGAAGGCATGATTATCAATGCCCCCGACAATGAAGATTTACGTAATTATGCTGCTCAGGCTTACTACGGGTATGCATATGGTTTTGTTGAGGATGAAAACCCTCAACGCGCCGCAAATTTTTATCTGCGGGGATTAAATCACGCGCTTTTTAATTTAAAAAAAAGCGGCCTAAGTCAGAAAATTTTATCTGGTGATCTGGATACCTTACAGAACAAACTCAACTCATTTGACGAAGATGAACTAGCCCCCCTATTCTGGGCTGCATCTAACTGGGCTAAATGGATTAATCTAAACCGAGATAAGGCAGAAGCTATTGCCGATTTACCTAAAACTGTCATGTTAATGCAACGTGTTATTGATATTGATGAAGGTTTTTATATGGCTGGGCCACATATCTTTTTTGGTGTCTATAACGGGAGTCGCTCACCCATGCTTGGGGGTAATTTCGAATTATCCAGATCACATTTTGATAAAGCTCGAAAAATTAATAATAATCAATTGTTAATAATCGATCTGTTACAGGCGGAATATCTTGATCGTCAACAATTTGATCAGGCTGCTTTTCATAAACGACTGAGTTATATTATAAATACTCCTTCCCCTGCAAACCCAGATATTTTACTAATTAATAATATTGCAAAACGCAAAGCTAAAAGATTACTCGAAAAGGAATCAGAATGGTTTTAAAAATCCGGTTCATTATAAAACTACCTGTACTTTACAAAATTTTAATTCTTAGTTTATTACTCACTCCTGCAGCATATGCTGAAAAAACTTACACCTTAAAATTTGCTTCTCTGATACCCGCTGACACAGCATGGATGAAAAGCATTGAAAGCTGGTCTAAGGAACTTGAAAGAGAAAGTAACGGACAGTTAAAAATTAAAATATATCCCGGCGGCGTTATGGGAGATGAGCCTGATGTTTTACGAAAAATTCGTAGCCGTCAACTTCAGGGGGCATTTTTTACAGGTTATGGTATAGGCCGAATTTATTCACCTGCCCGGGTTCTTGAAATGCCCTTTCTTTTTCAAAACACAGATGAATCAGACTATGTTCGAAAAAAAATCATGCCTGACATCGAGCAGGGTTTTAGAGAAAAGGGATTTGAGTTACTTGGCTGGCCGGAAGTTGGTTTTCTGCATTTTTTCTCCAAGCATCCGATAAACTCGCTAGAAGAATTAAAAACTCGTCATATCTGGTTGTGGCAAGGTGACCCGATGGGAGAAGCCTTCTCTAAAGCAGCAGGCGTTTCACCGGTGCCGCTATCGATTATGGATGTTTACACGCAGTTATCAGCCACTCACGGCAGTATAGATACTGTTTACAATTCACCATTTGGCGCGCTCGCTATGCAATGGCATACAAAATTGAAATATGCCACACATGTACCCCTCACTAATGGCATTGGCGGGCTTGTGGTTAGCCATCGTTTTTATAACTCATTACCAGCAGACTTACAAAAACTACTTAAAAAAAGTGGCCAAAAAACATCCGAAAACATCAATGAAATATCTCGCCGTGATAATGAAATAAGCATAGACCTACTAAAGAAAAGTGGCATCCAATTTATGTGGGAATGGACAGATGATGAAAAAAAACAAATGTTAGATATTCGTAATCAGGCTGCTAATGAATTAGCGTCATCGGGTTACATACCTGAAAAACATTTTATTCAGGCAAAAACAATTTTAGAAAATTTTAGAGGAAAAACCCATTAGTAACCTAGACATCAAATTAATAAGAAGCAACTAACAGGCAATGAGTTTTCTATCAAATATTTTTTATTTCACTAGACAAAAGCTTATACACTTTGAAAAATTTATTGCTGGTACAAGTTTATTATTGTTGTTAATTCTGGCGATAACTCAGGTTATATTACGCAATTTCTTTGAACTTGGATTCTCCAATATAGATGTAATATCTCGTCATCTGGTGTTATTTATTACATTTATGGGAGCGGCTCTTGCTTCTGAAAGCAGTCAACATATAAAAATCGATTGCATAAACAGCTTACTTAAACCGTCTATTAAAGACGCGTTAAAGCTTCCATTGTTAATTATCAGCGCGATCATTTGCGCTGTTTTTTTCTGGTATGCATTACAATTCTGGTTAGACGAAAAACTTTACGCCCCGGAAAACGAAAAACTCGCACTTTATCTTGCTCTTATAATTCCCGTTGGCTTTTTTACATTAAGCTTACATTTTTTATTGTTATCGCTAACACTCAATAAACAAGAAAAAGAAAAATGACATTATTACTTTTAATATTGTTATTTCTTGCCGTGGTTGGCCTGCCCCTGTTTATTATACTAGGAGCCGGCGGGATACTTGCCAGCCTGGAATCAAATCTCGACCCCGCTATTTTAATTATTGAACTTTATCGACTAGCAAATCAGCCAAACTTAATGACTATCCCTTTATTTACTTTTGCGGGAATGGTCATGGCCGCAGGTGGAGGACCAAAACGCTTAATAAAATTATTCAACGGCTTACTTGGATGGATGCCCGGCGGGCTTGCGATGGCGGCCATCGTTTCATGCTCATTTTTTACCGCATTTACCGGAGCTTCTGGAGTCACCATTATTGCGCTTGGCGGTCTACTCTATCCGTTATTTATACAGTCTAATTATTCTGAAAAATTTTCTCTGGGTCTGTTAACGTCATCAGGATCCTTAGGTTTATTGTTCCCACCCAGTTTAGCCATTTTATTATATGGTATTGTATCGGGTACCAGCATTGACGAACTTTTCTTAGCCGGTATTATCCCCGGAATAATTTTATTACTAATGCTCTCCGTTTATAGTTACAAATCAGCTCTTGCATGGCATGCACCGCCCCATTCGTTTTCAGTCACTCGATTAATCACAGCCGCAAATGAAAGCAAATGGGATATATTTTTACCCATTTTAGTTATTATCGGTATATTTGGTGGTTTCGTAACCGTAACAGAAGCCGCGGCGGTAACCGCTATATATGCACTGTTTATTGAAACCGTTATTTATAAAGAAATTAAGCTGCAATCAGACCTGCCTGTAATACTGGTAGATACCGCCAAGTTAGTCGGTAGCATTTTAATTATACTCGGCATGGCAATGGGGCTTACAAACCTTTTAATTGATACCCAGTTACCTACAAAATTACTTGCCCTGATTGAAAATCATATAGATAGCCAACTACAATTTTTACTCTTATTGAATGTTTTTCTATTAGCCATTGGCGCCATGATGGATATTTTTTCCGCCATTGTTGTTGTCGTACCTCTCATTATGCCGTTGGCTTTACGTTATAATATCGACCCGGTTCATCTAGGAATACTCTTTCTTGCCAACCTGGAAATAGGCTATATGACACCACCTGTAGGTATTAACTTATTTATCGCTTCTCAACGATTTGGTAAAGACATACTTACCTTATTTAAATCTGCCATACCTTTTTTAACGATCATGCTAGTCTGGCTTCTTATGATATCCTACATTCCTGTATTAACATTATGGTGGAAATAAAGTGGCCGGAAAACTAATCGAACCTAAAGTCATAATTGATTTCAACAATAATCCCGTGGCAATTTTACCCATTGGCTTTTATTTTGATGATAATGTATGGGATGCTATCTGGGCTGAATATGACATAAAAGGCCAATCTCTCACAATGGACGATTTAAAAAGAATGTTTCCAGAAGATGAATCTTTAAATGCAAAAACAGTCAAACGCACCGGATCACAACTAGGTGAAGATTTTAAGTAGGCTATTACTGCACTTTACACACATTAAAAAACTAATTTACTGGAAAATAATATGAGCTGGTGGGGAAAATTAATTGGTGGCGGTTTTGGCTTTATGCTTGGTGGCCCACTTGGTGCTTTAATGGGCATGGCAGCCGGTCACCAGTTTGATAAGGGGCTGAACGCCGTTAACCTGGAACCGGGTAATACAGAAAGGGTTCAACTGGCTTTCTTTACTGCCACATTCTCGGTAATGGGTTATCTTGCAAAAGCTGACGGAAAAGTATCACGCAGTGAAATTCAAATGGCCGAGAACATTATGGCCCAGATGAATCTTGACTCCACTCAACGTAAAACCGCAATCGATCTATTTAATCAGGGCAAACAGGATGACTTTCCTCTGATTGATATACTGCATCAATTTAAAATTGAATGTCACCGCCGCACCAACCTGCTGCAGATGTTTCTGGAAATATTAATCGCCACTGCTTATGCCGATAACCAGCTCGATAAAGCAGAGCATCTCGCGCTTCAGGATATAGCTCAGCAAATTGGCTTTTCAAGTGATC
>Ga0316206_1000795_pt1 | contig 35247 bp, 26 predicted proteins | sample 6monthpyrite_MG_FD_204942 | JGI IMG/M metagenome (GOLD analysis project Ga0316206, IMG submission 204942) | Microbial mat bacterial communities from mineral coupon in-situ incubated in ocean water Damariscotta River, Maine, United States -... | ecosystem: Environmental > Aquatic > Marine >...
TTCAAAAGTCACGCTAAATCAGTAGATGCTGCATATGCCGCACTATTGATGTATGAAAAAAGACAGAATGAATTGTCCGGGTTTGCTGCAAAATACTGGCACAAACTGTTTATGGATAGTGCGCAGCGTTTTGTAGCACAGTTTCCAGATCATCCTCAGACAGCTAATATAAAATCGAATATTTCAGAAAATGAATATGTAGCGGGTGATTATGATGCGGCGTTTAAACGGGTGGGATTGCGTGACTGGAAAAATGCACAAACAGCACTTGAAAAATTAAGAAGTATTACGCAGCAGCAAATACTGCAGATTGAAATCACTAAAAAACTGGCACAGGTTTATCTACAAAATATCGAATATAAAAAAGCAGTTATTGAACTTGAGCGTGTTTCATATTTTCCCGATGTACCCAATCATCAAATGGATGCACTGTGGCAGGCGGCTGAATTATCTGAACTGATAAATAATAATAAACAGGCGATAAAGTTTTATAGTTCATTTATACGACGTTTTCCGTTCCCTTTGCAGCGTTCAATTGAGGCTCATCAGCGTTTAATAGAACTATACGAACGTATTGGTGAGCCATTGCTGGCAACCAGGTGGCGAGTGCAGCTGGTAAATACGGACGCGAAGGGTGGCAAATATCGAACTGAAATTAGCCGAGTGTTTGCAGCAAAAGCCAGGCTTTCCCTGGTGCAGCCAAATGAAGAAAGTTATCGTAATGCAAGGTTATATACACCATTAGATGAAAGTTTAAAAACTAAAATAGAATTTATGAATGAAGTAATAAATGCATATAAACGTGCTGCCTCGTATAACGTGCCGCAAGTGTTAACGGTGGCAACCTTTCGAATAGCTGAAATAAATTTGAATATGAGTCAGGCGATTATTAGTTCTGAGAGACCGTCTGGTTTAAATCAAAATCAGCACAAAAACTATGATCGTCAGTTAATAGAACGAGCACACCCATTTAAACAAAATGCGATTAAGTTTTATGAAGTGAATGTGTCACGGGTTGCTGATGGTCTGGATGATGTATGGATTCAAAAAGGTCTTGCGCGATTGAAGGAGCTTTTACCTGAGCGCTATAGTGAACATGGGGTTAGTGGTGAGTAATTTATTTTAAGTATAGATGTCTGGTTTTAAGGTGCATGCATGGAGTAAAAGATTTTGTCATCCCGGTATACTCTTGAATCGGGACTCAGTAACTTTTTTAAGTGCTGTAAAGTCGCAGGATTCCCGCTAGAAGCGTGCGGGAATGACGATGTTTGTTTTGTGTAAAGGCTCGGGAAGGTATCTTTTCTATAGAAAAATCTGAAAAATTGAAAGGCTTTGTGCGTGCTAACCCTATGTAATAACTTGCATACTTATATAATAATCTGTTGTAGAAGGCTTTGTAGTTCATTCCCTTCGGGGCCAGGATGCTAAAAAGCATTCACCCTGTTAAAAAACGCTCCAGGCATTTTTTTCGAAATTGGTTCTCACGACATACTTCCTCTCTGCCATATAAAAAAAGGCCCGCCAATTTGGCGGGCCTTTTTTTATATGGCAGAGAGGAAGGGATTCGAACCCTCGATACCGTGAGGTATACACGCTTTCCAGGCGAGCTCTTTCAACCACTCAGACACCTCTCTAAAAGCTTTTCTATCACTGCCTGTTTTTAGTATTGCTAAGTACTGAAACACCAGAGCTCGCAGCGAGCTCTTTATTCGGTGCGTCCTGCACCTCACCCTTTTGGGGTCATAATTAGAGAAGCATTAATTATGATCAAAATTGTTCCAGACAATTTTAGTCAACCACTCAGACACCTCTCTAGAACGGGTCGCAAGACTATCTTAGACTGGGATGCAGGTCAATATTTTTGATCTATGAATAGAAAAAAATTTCGTTTTATGGTCTATATAGTAATCAGAGACTCAATTCAAAGTAGCCACAATGGCATAACAGCAGATGATTAATGCATGAAAGTTTTACTGGTCGATGATACTAAAACCGAGCGTTTAATAATTGCTTCTTATTTAGAAAAAATGGGGCACACGGTTATCGTTGCTGAAAATGGCAAACAGGCAGTATCTTTATACCATGAAGATAAACCGGATCTGGTATTAATGGACGTTATTATGCCGGAAATGGATGGTCATGAAGCGGCTCGACGAATGCGTCATGATGAAAACCACTGGGTGCCCATTATCTTTTTGAGTGGGCGGGTTGAACCGGAGGATATATTTGCCGGGATACAGGCGGGTGGAGATGATTACCTGACAAAACCCGTGGATTTTCGTATTTTAGAAGCCAAAATGATTTCGATGCAGCGCATTGCAAAAATGCGTCGTAAATTAATTAATGTCTCCACCGAACTGGAAATTGTTAATGCTGAGCTTAAAAAAATCGCGAATATTGATGGCTTAACGGGCCTCGCTAATCGGCGCTATCTTGATAAATATCTACGGGTAGAAATTTCCAGAAGTTTACGTAACAAGCGTCAGATGGCGGTACTGCTGTGTGATGTCGACCATTTTAAAAAATATAACGATACTTTCGGGCACCTAAAGGGCGATGACTGCCTGAAGCTAGTGGCCAACGCCATGAAAGGGGTGTGTAAACGGGCAGCAGATTTGGTGGCCCGTTATGGTGGAGAAGAGTTTGCCGTGGTATTGCCCGATACGGCTATTGAGGGGGCAATTCGTGTGGCACAGGCGATGTGTGATGCGGTTGCGGGACTTCAGCTGGAGCATCCAGAGTCAGAACATAAAGTGGTCACCGTTAGTATGGGGGTTTATTCGGAACAGCTGGAACCGGTTTACGACTCGGAATTTCTATTGAAACAAGCGGATGATGCTTTGTATAAAGCTAAAATGTCCGGACGTAATAAAATCCATGTTCTCTAATCTATTCGGCTGTTGTTCTGCTGGACGTCCTGCTTTTGCATTTGTATTATCTTGAAAATAAGCACAAATTTAAGTTGTAAGCTCGGGGCAAAATCCGCATAATCCCGCCGGTAACTTGCATTGGTCCCCTCGCGACGATTAGCTGCGAACTCCGCCAGGTCCGGAAGGAAGCAACGGTAGTGGTGACATCGGGCGCCGGGGTGTGGCTGGTGCAGGTTACACTTCTTAATTTAATTGTCCAGCTTACCCCTGTAAGGCTCCAGCTCTTCGTTAGAAAATGGACACTTACCCGTGTAAGCTCACATTTTCTGCCTCAATCTGAACCCTTACAGGGGCAACCTGAACAATTAAATTCACTAAAGCTCCAGCTCTTCGTTAAAAAATATGCATTTACTTGTGTAAGCTCACATTTTCTGCCTCAATCTGAACCCTTACAGGGGCAACCTGAACAATTAAATTCACTAAAGCTCCAGCTCTTCGTTAAAAAATATGCATTTACTTGTGTAAGCTCACATTTTCTGCCTCAATCTGAACCCTTACAGGGGCAACCTGAACAATTAAACTCACTAAAGCTCCAGCTCTTCGTTAAAAATATGCATTTACTTGTGTAAGCTCACATTTTCTGCCTCAATCTGAACCCTTACAGGGGCAACCTGAACAATTAAATTCACTAAAGCTCCAGCTCTTCGTTAAAAAATATGCACTTACCCGTGTAAGCTCACATTTTCTGCCTCAATCTGAACCCTTGCAGGGGCAACCTGTGAAATTAAAAGCTCCATTGAGGTGTTGTTAAACTTTCCGCTTGCGCTTCGCTGGTTTTATTAAAAAATAAGTACGTCAGATAATTAAAACAAACATCTTCATCCCAGCATGCCTGTGGCTGGGATCCAGTGACTTTAAGCTGTTTCAATTACTCGGAGTCGGACTGCGTCTCAAGGCTCCGCCCCCTGTTGTATTTCTGACCTGAATGTCAGTGCAGGTCACGATTTTCCCTAACAACTTCTCTTAACACCATGCTAAACTTGCGGTCCTTTTATTTCCAAGCAAACAACAATAATTCATGAGCTATCAGGTACTTGCACGCAAATGGCGGCCCGGCAACTTTACTGAAATGGTCGGCCAGGAACATATTCTGCGCGCCCTGATTAATGCCCTCGATGAAGACCGTTTGCACCATGCCTATTTATTCACCGGTACCCGTGGCGTGGGTAAAACCACCATTGCACGAATTCTTGCCAAATCCCTGAATTGCGAAACCGGCATCACCTCGGCACCCTGTGGCGTTTGTGGTGCCTGTAAAGAAATAGCTGAAGGGCGGTTTATAGACCTGATTGAAGTGGATGCAGCGTCACGCACCAAAGTTGAAGACACTCGTGAGCTACTGGATAACGTGCAATATGCACCGACCCATGGCCGTTTCAAAGTTTACCTGATTGACGAAGTGCACATGCTTTCCGGGCACAGCTTTAATGCGCTGCTTAAAACCCTGGAAGAGCCACCGCCACATGTTAAATTTCTGCTGGCGACCACCGATCCGCAGAAATTACCGGTCACCATTTTATCCCGCTGCCTGCAGTTTAATCTGAAGCGTATGCCTATCTCATTGATTGACGGGCATTTAAAACATATTTTAGCGCAGGAAGCGGTGCAGTTCGATGATGCTTCCATCCGTTTGCTGGCCCACGGCGCGGATGGTTCGATGCGTGATGCCCTGAGTCTGTTAGATCAGGCAATTGCCTTCGGTGGTGGAAAACTTGAGCACACAGAAGTGCAGGCCATGCTCGGCACCGTGTCCCGCGACCGCGTAATGCATATTTTAAAAGCCCTGGTGGCCAATGATGCGGCGCTAGTTATGCAGCATATTGGTGAGCTTTCAGACCTGAGCCCGGACTATGCCAGTGTGCTGGCGGAGCTTTTGGCGATGTTGCACCAAATGGCGCTGGCCCAAAAAGTGCCGGAAGCGGTGGATGAAAATCTGGTGGATCGCGAAACGCTGCAACAGCTGGCAACCCAGGTAAGTTCGGAAGATATCCAGCTGTTTTATCAGGTGGGTCTCATCGGTCGCAGAGATTTGCCCCTGGCGCCGGATCCCCGGGGAGGTCTGGAAATGGCCTTACTGAGAATGCTGGCGTTTAAGCCATCACTTGAAGCCCGGGGGAATTTGTCCGCACCACAGGCCTTGACAAATCAGCCTGTGGCATCGGCACAGATGACATCGGCACAGATGACATCGGCACCTGTGACATCGGCTCAGGCTCCAGCCATAAATACTTCAGTAGATCAAATGGCCGCACAACAACCCATGGCGCAGGCTGCGGCAACTCAATCGTCAGCTGCTTCAATTGCGCCAACTGCAGATCCCGCAAAAGTGCTTCAGTTTGATGGCAACTGGGCGGGGCTGGTTGAGGCCCTTAACCTGCGTGGCATGGTGAAGCAACTCGCGGTAAACTGTATTCTGCAGGAAAAATCCGCAACTGAAGTCAGGCTGACGTTAAGTAAGCAGAATGAACAGCTACTCAATTCTGCAATGCAGAAAAAGCTTGAAGAAGCGCTTTGCAATAGTCTACAACAGAAATTAAAATTGCATATAGAGCTGGGCGAGCAGCAGGTTGAATCCCCTGCGAAAACCAGCCAGCGTAACCAGGCCGAGCTGCAGCAGTCGGCTGAAGATATCATTCAGCAGGATCCAATGGTGCAGGCGCTGAAAGAAAATTTTAATGCAGAGGTCGTACCTAACTCGGTAAAGCCTGTAAATGAATAATGCCGTAATCAAATAATTCCATAAACGAATATTTTTAAAAAGAGAGAAGAGACATGAAAGGTGGCTTAGGCAACATGATGAAGCAGGCGCAGAAGATGCAGGCTGACATGCAAAAAGCGCAGGAAGAAATTGCCAATATGGAAGTCGAGGGTCAGTCCGGCGGTGGCATGGTAAAGGTATTAATGAACGGTCGTCACGAAGTGCGCCGGGTTGAGCTGGATGACAGTTTGATGGAAGACGATAAAGACATGATCGAAGATTTATTGGCGGCGGCGGTTAATGACGCGGTGCGTAAAATTGAAACCCAGTCATCTGAAAGAATGTCCGGCGTGACCGCGGGGATGAACTTGCCCGGCGGGATGAAGCTTCCGTTTTAATTGCATTGCCCCCCTCTTAGTAAAAGAGGGGTTGGGGGAATAAATACAAACCTGTTTATATGCCGTTTTTGAGATGGGTAATGTTTGAATATAGCAAGCATCACCTTACTCAGGTATTAAATTGAATAAGGTTGTATTAATTCCCTCAATCCCCCTTTTTCTAAGGAGGGGCAAAACTCACATTATTAATCGTATTACTCTTTAACCCATGAGCCAGTCTCCCTTACTCCTGCAATTAATAGAAGCGCTGCGCTGCTTACCCGGTGTCGGTCCGAAATCCGCCCAGCGCATGGCTTTTCATTTGCTGGAGCGGGATCGCAAAGGCGCGTCAATTCTGTCCGATTCACTCAAACAGGCGGTGGATCATATTGGTCATTGCGCCCAGTGCCGCACTCTCTCCGAAGCCGAAATCTGCGGCTACTGCGCCGATAGCCGTCGAAATGATGAGTTACTGTGTATAGTGGAAACCCCGGCGGACGTGCTGGCGATTAACCAGGCAGCGGATTTTAACGGTAAATATTTTGTGTTAATGGGGCATCTGTCACCCCTCGATGGCATTGGTCCGGCGGAGCTGGGTTTGGGGCTGCTCGAAGAACGTCTGAAACTGGGCGGCATTAAAGAGCTGATTTTAGCGACGAATCCAACGGTAGAAGGGGAAACCACCGCCCATTATATTTCACAAATGGCGGCGGAATATCAGGTGGAATCCAGCCGCCTGGCTCACGGCATACCTCTGGGGGGCGAGCTGGAATACATTGACGGGGGCACGCTGGCCCATGCGTTTAGCGGGCGCCAAAAGCTCAATGTATAATACTTGCAGAGCGGCAAAAATTTTCCGACTTGTGGTCAGGTATTGCCATGCAGGCTTGCTATACTTTGGCCATATTAAGTCTATTCCCAAATGAAGACCCATAAATGGAAATTGCAGTCAGCAGTTTAAATCAGCAATTTGGCTCGTCAATATCTTTCGATAATAACAGCCAGCGTCAGCAACAGAATGCGCAACAGCAGGCTGCAGCCGGTAGTGATCGGGCGCAGCAAAATCGGAATCTGGAAAACTCGTCGTCACAAAATCAAACGCGTGCAGAGACGACTCAGCGAACACCACCAGCGGCAGAAAATTCAAGAATTATTAATGGTGAGGTGCTTTCATCAGAAACCCGTCGGGTCGATACCCGAGAATCAGCGCCTAGCCTGCTTTCCCAGTCAGCCAATCAGCAACCCTCCGGCCAGCCCGATAGCCGCAGAATTACCTCACAACAGGCTATTCAAAATTTCCAGGAAAATGAAGCACTGGTTCCCGAGGGGAATCAACAGCGCCAGGTTTCTGGTATCATCGATACATTCGTATAACAAAAAGAAATCTTTTACGTGCTTATTTGTGAGTAAAATGGCGAATGCTTTTTGGTGGCAGAAAAGTGTAAAGGTTTTCATTAAAATTCAGGATATAAAATGAGCGACTGTCTTTTCTGTAAAATTGTCAGCGGTGATATTCCCGGTGATATCGTTTACCAGGATGATAATGTACTGGCATTCCGGGACTTAAGTCCACAGGCACCGGTGCATTTTTTAGTGATTCCCAAAAAACATATTTCAACGATTAATGATATTCAGCCTGAGGATGCGGCATTAATTGGCCAGCTGACTCTGGCGGCTAAAACCGTGGCTAAACAGGAAGGCATGGATGAATCCGGTTACCGTTGCGTGATGAACTGTAATGACGATGGCGGGCAGACGGTGCATCATATTCATTTGCATGTGCTGGGTAAGCGGCGGATGACATGGCCTCCGGGGTAGCTTATAAAATTATCGCAATGGGCAGAGTGAAAACGGTTGTTTAGTGCGCCTCTTTGTAAAAGAGTACTGGGGATATTTAAATTTTGACACTTTTAAATTCGCATTATTCCCCCTTTTCCAAGGGGAGGTTTCACTTGCATTCTCCGAAACAATCGGTAATATTCACGCCTCTTCAAAGTATGACTCAGCAGGCGCGTAGCTCAGTTGGTTAGAGCACCACCTTGACATGGTGGGGGTCGGTGATTCGAATTCACTCGCGCCTACCAATTTAAAAGAGACGGGCTCAGTTCGTCAAAATAGAACTAAGCCCGAATCAGCCCCAGCCTGTAAAAGCACGGGTGGATGCGAACCCTGGTTTTTTATACTGTTTCTGCAGGGCAGGAACCCGGAGTAATCCACTGGCACTTACCCGTATTTAATTTCACGAAAACTGGATTCCAACTGTGAAATAATCCCCATTATCCAACCCCTGCATTTCAATTCAGATCACTTTACTGTAAATTAGCGTCTGAATTTAGCTTTAAAAATTGGAAAAATGAATAAATACGTATCCACAGTAGTATTGTCAATCAGCATATTATTTTCAGCGACTGCTTTCTCAGCCAAAAAAATTCAATATGTAAGTGACGAACTCACCATTCCCATGCGTTCCGGTATTACCACTAAACACAAAATTTTAAAATTTTTAAATAGCGGCACGGCGCTTGAAGTGATAGAGCTGACTGAAGACGGCAAACACGCGCTGGTTATGCCGGTGGATGACACTACTAAATCCGGTTGGGTAGACACTAGCCTGCTAATGCCGAATAGAAGTGCACGTGATCAGCTGCTGCGGAATAAGAAAAAAATGCAGTCGATTAAAGCGCAGCAGGCGGAGCTGAAAAAACAGCTGACAGAAAGTCAGGCACAAAATGCGCAGCTACAAAGCACCCAGGCTCAGTTACAAAATAAAATTCAAAGCCTGCAGAATATGCTGACCAGATTGCGTAAAAATGCATCTGACCCGATTCGTATTGCGGATGAAAATGAGCAGCTCAAACAGCAACTGGCGGATGCAGAAGCAAAAACAGCTGAGCTGACAGAGGAAAATATTATTCTCGGTGATGAGAATATTAAATCCTGGTTTTTGATAGGTGGTGCGGTTTCAATTGGCAGTTTAATCCTCGGTATCATACTGACACGCATTCGCTGGAAGAAAAACGATCGCTGGGCATAAATCAAATATTTTGATGTAGGCGTCAGCTAAAGCTAACGCCTACACGCTGTCTGTTAATAATCATTGAAATCAATCGTCACACTGGCTAAACTCTGTGCACAAATTCTTACTCACCCTGTTTAATCAGCCATAGTATGGCTAATTAAATAAAACATGTGGCCTTACGTATGGGTCACCTCTGAAAAACCAGGAGCATACTAATGCCTGTTATTACACTGCCTGACGGTAGTCAGCGTACTTTTTCATCCCCCGTTTCTGTTTACGATGTTGCCGCTGAAATTGGCCCGGGTCTAGCCAAAGCAACCCTGGCCGGCAAGGTTAATGATGAAATGGTGGACGCGGCCTTTGTAATGGAGGACGATTCTACGCTTTCTATAGTCACTGACAAAAACGCAGAAGGCCTTGAGGTTATTCGTCACTCCGCCGCGCATTTACTGGCGCAGGCGATTAAACAACTTTTCCCCAGCGCACAAATCACCATTGGTCCTGTGATAGATGATGGCTTCTTTTATGATATCGATTACGAAGAAAGTTTTGCGCCGGAAGATTTAACCAAAATCGAAAAGAAAATGGCGGAGCTGGCGAAAGAAAATATCGCTATTACACGCTCGGTTAAAAGTCGTGATGATGCGGTTAAATTTTTCCGCGATTTAGGTGAAGAGTATAAAGCACAAATTATTGAAGACATTCCAGCGGACCAGCAACTGTCTTTATATACGCAGGGTGAGTTTACTGATTTATGCCGTGGCCCCCACGTGCCGAGCACCGGGAAAATTAAAGCCTTTAAATTAACCAAACTGGCGGGTGCTTACTGGCGTGGTGATTCAAACAATAAAATGCTGCAACGCATTTATGGTACTGCCTGGCCGGATAAAAAACAGCTAAAAGCATATTTAAAACGCATTGAAGAAGCTGAAAAGCGCGATCATCGTAAAATCGGTAAAGCTCTGGGTTTGTTCCACTCGCAGGAAGAAGCGCCGGGGATGATTTTCTGGCACAAAGACGGCTGGGATTTAAATCTGACCATTCAGAATTATATTCGTAGCCGTTTACGTGATCATGGTTATCAGGAAATTAATACACCTCAGGTCGTTGACCGTTCATTATGGGAAAAATCAGGGCATTGGGAAAAATTCAGTGACATGATGTTTACCACCCATTCAGAGAACAGGGACTATGCGGTTAAACCCATGAATTGCCCCTGTCATGTGCAGGTGTTTAACCAGGGTTTAAAATCCTACCGTGACCTGCCGTTGCGTTTGGCAGAGTTTGGTTCATGCCATCGTAATGAGCCTTCCGGCACATTGCACGGCTTGATGCGGGTACGAAACTTTGTGCAGGATGATGCGCATATTTTCTGTACCGATGAACAGGTGCAATCGGAAGTATCGGATTTTATCGACCTGACATACGATGTCTATAAAGACTTTGGTTTCGATAATATAGAAATTGCACTTTCAACCCGTCCGCAAGAACGGGTGGGTTCTGATGAAGTGTGGGATCAGGCAGAAAAAGCCCTGGCGGATGCGCTTGATGCAAAAGGTATTGCGTATATTTTGCAGCCCGGCGAAGGCGCTTTTTACGGTCCGAAAATTGAGTTTACGCTGAAAGATTGTCTGGAGCGTGGCTGGCAATGTGGCACATTGCAGGTGGATTTCTCCATGCCCGGCAGATTAGATGCGCAATATGTGGCGGAAGATGGAAATCGTAAGGTTCCGGTGATGTTACACCGGGCAATTTTGGGTTCAGTCGAGCGATTTATCGGGATTTTGATCGAACATTACGAAGGCAAGTTTCCACTGTGGTTAAGCCCGCAACACGCCGTAATTATGAATATTACTGACAAACAGGCCGGATTTTCCAAAAAAGTTGAAGAAATATTGCATAAACGTGGATTTAAGGTCAAGTCGGACTTGAGAAATGAGAAGGTAGGCTTTAAAATCCGCGAGCATACTTTAGCGCGTGTTCCCTATATGTTAGTTATTGGGGACCGTGAATTAGAAACAGAAAGTGTGGCCGTGCGTTCTCGAAGCGGTGAGGATCTGGGCAGTATGAGCATTGATGCTTTTGCTGACCACCTTGCTAATGCTATCGAGGGACACGATCTCGCTATTTCGGAGGAATAAAACATCGCAGCTGATAAGAAAAAAACTCTCATAAATGACAAGATCCCTTACCCTGAAGTACGGGTGATTGACGATGAAGGAGAGCAGCTCGGCATCATGAGCCCTGCGGATGCAATAGCAAAAGCAAGTGCCTCAGGCCTGGATTTGGTTGAAGTGTCACCGAATGCGAAACCTCCGGTTTGCCGCATAATGGATTATGGTAAGTTCAAGTTTGAAGCGAAGAAGCAGAAAAACGCGAACAAGAAGAAAACAAAACAGGTGCAGGTGAAGGAAATTAAATTCCGCCCCCGTACCGAAGAAGGCGATTATCAGACGAAAGTTCGTAAATTGCGTGAGTTCATGGAAAATGGCGATAAGATCAAAGTAACACTGCGTTACCGTGGTCGTGAGTTTGCTCACCAGGAACTGGGTTTAAATTTATTAAAGCGGGTAGCCGCGGATCTTGATGAATTTGGTGTTGTAGACCAGATGCCCAAGATGGAAGGCCGTCAGATGGTGATGATGATGTCACCGAAGAAAGCCAAAGTTTAAAAAATTTGCCACAGAGATTTTTGTATCTCTGTGGCGAAAAAGTGTTCACCAGGTACCACTCTACTAAAGTAGGAAAACCGGAAATAATCACCCTGATGCCGCCCCACGTTATATACATGGTGGTAGGTACTGGGTCCTTTATCAAGAATTATTTTGGAGCAATATAATGCCTAAGATGAAAACCAATCGCGGTGCTGCAAAGCGTTTCCGCAAAAACGGCTCTGGCGGCTTTAAGCGCGGCAAGTCGTTCCGTCGTCATATTCTGACCAAAAAATCGACTAAGCGTAAGCGTCATTTACGTGAACCTTCACAAGTAGCTAAGTGCGATTCTCGCATGGTTAGCCGCATGTTACCGTACGTTTAGGAGAATAGAAGATGGCAAGAGTTAAACGTGGTGTACAGGCGAGAGCTAATCACAAAAAAGTAATGAAGAAGGCTAAAGGTTATTACGGAGCACGTAGTCGTGTTTATCGTGTAGCTCATCAGGCCGTAATTAAAGCAGGTCAATATGCATACCGTGACCGTCGTGTTAAGAAGCGTGAATTCCGTAAATTATGGATCACCCGTATTAATGCAGCAGCGCGTATGTTTGATATGTCTTACAGTCGCTTTATCAACGGTTTAAGCAAAGCTGAAATCGAACTTGATCGTAAAGTACTGGCTGACATGGCTGTTCATGATATTGAAGCATTTGGTCAATTGGTTGAAGCAGCAAAAGCAGGCCTCGCTAAAGCATCATAATTAATACGTTAGTTCTAAATTAACTTGTTAATTATTACGAAAGGGAAGGGCTTAGGTCTTTCCCTTTTTTATTTTTAGCCCCCCTCTTTGAAAAAGAGGGGTTGGGGGAGATTTAAAATCTTAAATATTTAAATCCCCCTCAATCCCCCTTTTTCTAAGGGGGAAGCTTTAAACAAAAAACCAAAACGGTAAAAAAAGTGGCAGACTTACAAGACGTTTTAAAACAGGCACTACAATCAATAAACGATTCAACAGACTTGCAGTCTTTAGATGAAGTTCGTGTTAAGTATCTCGGTAAAAAAGGCGAATTTACTACGCAATTAAAAGGGCTGGGTAAATTGCCAGGTAATGAGCGCAAAGAAGCAGGTCAGAAAATTAATGATGCTAAACGCGTCTTTCAATTGGCATTTGAAGAAAAAAAGCAGCAGCTTGAATCTGAAAAACTAAATGCACAACTGTCTTCTGAAACGGTTGACGTGACTATGCCGGGTCGTGGGCAACAGCCCGGTGGTCTACACCCGGTTACCCGCACCATGAATCGCATCAAGGAACTGTTTGCCGGTTTAGGTTTTGATGTTGCAGAAGGCCCCGAAATTGAAGATGATTTTCATAATTTCGAAGCACTCAATATTCCCTCGCATCACCCGGCGCGTGCCATGCACGATACGTTTTATTTTGATGTGAACACTTTATTACGCACCCACACTTCACCCGTGCAGGTTCGTGCGATGGAAAAACAAGCCCCACCGTTGCGGTTAATTGCGCCGGGCAGAGTGTATCGTTGCGATTCAGATTTAACCCACACCCCAATGTTTCATCAGGTAGAAGGTTTAATGGTTGATACAGATGTGAGCTTCGCGGATTTAATGGGCACACTGGATCGTTTCCTGAGATTATTTTTTGAAAATGAAAAACTTGAAACCCGTTTTCGCCCTTCGTATTTTCCCTTCACCGAACCTTCTTCCGAAGTGGATATTCAATGCGTAATGTGTGAAGGCGAGGGTTGCCGCGTGTGTAGTCACACCGGCTGGTTAGAAGTGTTGGGTTGCGGCATGGTGCACCCAGAAGTGTTTAAACATGCGGGCATCGACAACGAAAAATTCACCGGCTATGCCTTTGGTATGGGGGTGGAGCGTTTAGCCATGTTGCGCTACGGCGTAAATGACTTACGACTGTTTTTTGAAAACGATATTAAGTTTTTGAAACAGTTTAAATAAAAATTAAAAGAGTCTCGTCATTCCTGCGCAGGCAGGAATCTAGCGTCTTCAGTTGTTAAAGGTCGCTAGATTCCAGCTACAAACATGCTGGAATGACATACAAAAAACAAACACTGTCGTCGTCCCCGAATGCTTCTATCGGGGACCCAGCGACCTTAAAGTATTCGAAGTCACTAGATTCCTGAAAGAAGCATTTGGGAATGACGAAGCTAAAAATAATAGGTTCAACCAATGAAAATCTCACAAAACTGGTTACACGAGTGGGTCAACCCGCAAACAGATTTAGATGAATTTTGTGCAACCATTACCATGGCCGGTCTGGAAGTTGATTCCATTGAGCCCGCAGCCGGTGAATTTACAAAAATCGTTGTCGCAAAAGTGACCGCCATCGAAAAACACCCGGATGCGGATAAATTAAATGTCTGTAAAGTTAATACCGGTAAAGAAGAATTACAAATCGTTTGCGGTGCCGCGAATGTGCGGGTCGGTTTAGTAGTAGCCTGCGCCACCATCGGTGCAGTGTTGCCCGGCAATTTTAAAATTAAAAAGTCCAAATTACGGGGCGTTGAATCTTTTGGCATGCTCTGTTCTGAAAAAGAAATGGGCCTTGCGGAACAGGCGGACGGTTTAATGGAGCTGCCGGATGATGCCCCCATCGGCACCGATATTCGTGACTATCTACAACTCAATGACACGATTATCGAAGTAGACTTAACCCCCAACCGGGCAGACTGTTTGAGTGTTGCAGGTGTTGCGCGCGAAGTGGCCACCTTATATAAAAGTGAATTGAAATCGGTAGAAATATCGAATATTGCCATTAGCATTGATGATGCATTTGATGTTGCGGTTAGCGCAACACAGGCTTGCCCTCGTTACACCGGCCGGGTGATTCGTGATGTGAATACGCAGGCGGCCACACCTTTATGGATGGTTGAAAAATTACGCCGTGCGGGCATTCGTAGCCTTGGTCCCTGTGTGGATGTCACCAATTTTGTGATGCTTGAACTCGGCCAGCCCATGCACGCTTTCGATCTGGATGTGCTCAAAGGTGGTATTCAGGTGCGCATGGCCAGTGTCGGCGAAAAAATAACATTACTCGATGGCAAAGAAATTGTAGCCACAGAAAATACGTTAGTCATCGCGGATAAAGAAAAAGCCCTCGCGCTAGCAGGAATTATGGGTGGAGAAAACAGCGGTGTTTCGGATAGCACTCAACATATCTTTTTGGAATCGGCCCATTTCAATCCCCTGGCCATTGCAGGCAAGGCCCGTGAATATGGCCTGCACACGGACTCATCGCACCGCTTTGAGCGAGGCGTAGATCCAGAGCTGCCGCTACAGGCACTTGAGAGAGCTACACAGCTGTTAATCGATATCTGTGGCGGTAAGGCCGGCCCGGTGGTTGACCAGACATCAGAAGCAGACCTGCCATCCCGTGCACCGGTTCTGTTACGTCTGCAACGGGTTAATCGCATGCTGGGCATCGAATTTAAAGCCGCGGAAGTCGAATCTATTTTAACCCTGCTGGGTATGCAGCTGGAAAGAGACGGCGACAGCTGGATGGTAACCCCGCCGAGTTTCCGTTTTGATATCGCGATTGAAGCGGATCTAATCGAAGAGATTATTCGCATTCACGGCTACAACAATATCCCCAGAAAGCTGCCGACCTACCAGCCGACAATGAAGCCACTAAAAGAGGCTGAAATTAGCTTACAACGGGTAAAAGACGTACTGGTTGAGCGTGGCTACCACGAAGCCATTAGCTACAGCTTTGTTGATCCGAAATGGCAGGCGGCAATCGACCCGGAAATTGCGCCGGTAAAACTGGCCAATCCAATCTCTGCTGATTTATCGGTCATGCGCACTAGCATCTGGCCCGGCTTGCTAAAAGCCGTGCAGCACAATCTAAATCGCCAGCAGCCCAGAGTTCGCCTGTTCGAAACCGGCTTAACCTTTGTGAAACAGGGTGATGAGCTGGTGCAAAATGCCAAAATATCCGGTGTCATCACCGGTAATGTCGAATCTGAGCAATGGGCAGCTGATGAGCGCAAAGTTGACTTCTTTGATGCCAAATCAGACCTTGAAGCCATTTTAGCCCTCGGCGGCTTAAAAAATATTTTCTTTGAAAAAGCCCAGCATTCGGCTCTGCATCCGGGGCAAACTGCGCAAATATTCAAGAAAAATCAAGCGATTGGCTGGATCGGTGCACTGCATCCAAATACCCGTAAAACACTCGATATTGACCCGCCAGTCTATGTTTTTGAAGTCGATCAGGCTGCCCTGTTAGAGGGCGCTGTACCAGTGTTTAAGGCACTTTCAAAATTCCCTGAAGTGCGCAGAGATATCGCTGTATTAGTAAAACACGAAATTGCGGTTGAAGAGCTAGTTAAATCAATTAAATCAGTCACTTCTGATATATTCCAAGAAATATTATTATTTGACGTCTATACTGGTACTAATATAGAAGCAGGTCTAAAAAGTGTCGCTTTGGGCTTGATTTTACAGGGTTTTTCCAGCACTCTTACAGATGAAGAGGTGGATTTAGAAATTAACAAGATTATCACCGTTTTAAATGACAGATATGGTGCTACACTACGGGAGTAGAAATGGCGTTAACCAAAGCCGATATGGCAGAGAGATTGTTTGATGAGTTAGGGCTCAACAAGCGAGAAGCCAAAGAGTTGGTTGAACTATTTTTTGAAGAAGTTCGCGAAGCTCTGGAAGATACCTACAATGTAAAGCTTTCAGGTTTTGGTAACTTTACGCTAAGAGATAAAACTCAACGTCCGGGTCGCAACCCGAAAACGGGCCAGGAAATCCCCATCTGCGCTCGTCGCGTTGTAACGTTCCGACCAGGGCAAAAATTAAAACAAAGAGTTGAGGCCTATGCTGGAAGCCAGCAATAATAGCGAACTACCCGTAATACCCAGCAAACGCTATTTCACCATCGGTGAGGTAAGTGAGCTATGTGGCGTAAAACCCCACGTACTTCGCTATTGGGAGCAGGAATTTACCCAGTTAAAGCCGGTAAAACGCCGCGGAAACCGTCGTTACTACCAGCGTCATGATGTTATTCTGATTCGTCAGATTCGCAGCCTGCTGTATGATCAGGGCTTCACTATCGGTGGTGCACGTCAGCAGCTAACCGGCGAAGTTGCCAAAGAAGATACTTCGCAAAGCAATCAGCTGATTAAGCAAATCAGAAATGAGCTGGAAGATATTCTGCATACGCTGAAAAAATGATATAAAACAGACATATCAGTTTGATATGTCTGTTTTGCTTTATCCCACCTGTTTTTAAAGTACGTCCAGAAAATCCTTAGATCAATTTAGCTTTTCCCTCTTAAGTCTACAGACATGCTCATTATCACCCGGAGTGATTTTCAAGTAGAGTGCCGCAAAACATTGCATCAGTCTATTGTGTGTGAAGTTCATTTTTATCAGTATGCAGTCGATATGATTATGGAAAGATACTGTAAGCAATGGAGTTAGTGCGGGTTAAAAAATGGCGGATGGTTTGCCGGATGAAATATCTCATGTTCTGAATTTAAAGCGAGATTGAAAGTAAGGGCTTGTTATATCTGCGAAGCTACATGACTATCCTGTTAAATTCAAAATACCGTCATTTCTGTGAAAGCACAGATTATCCCGGTAATTCAAAGCGTCCTTATACCTGCGAAGACACAGCACGATTCCATTGAAATCAAAGTGTAGTCGTGCCTGCGAAGGCAGGTATCCAGTGTCTTTTGTTTGTTTAACATCATTAGATGCCTGCCATCGCAGGAATGACAAACGCTTTTATGATAATAATTTAGCTGCTTTTTTAATAATTATTCCCTATATAACACACACCCTAAACCGCCAACGGTGCAAACAACTTCTGCAAATCATCCGCCGTCAACCGCATATCTTTAGCCGATTTGTTTTTATCATAAACCCCGTCAGCTAACGATTTTTTACGTGCCTGCATTGCCATTATCTTTTCTTCCAGTGTGTTTTCGATAATCAGCTTATAAACAAATACCGCTTTGTTTTGGCCAATACGGTGCGCTCTATCGGTTGCCTGATTTTCTACCGCCGGGTTCCACCAGGGGTCGTAATGAATCACCGTGTCGGCCTCGGTTAAATTTAAACCCACACCACCGGCTTTAAGACTAATCAAAAAAACATCTGCATTACCGCTGCGAAACTTATCGATAGCCTGTTCACGTTTGGTGGTTTGCCCAGTAAGTTTGCTGTAACTGATTTTATATTCAATTAACTGTTTTTCAATAATTCCGAGCATTTTTGTAAACTGTGAAAAAATTAAAATTCTACGCCCCTCATCAATCATCTCCGGCAGCATTTCCATTAACATCTCTAGCTTGGCAGATGACTTTACTTTTTTAGCCTGTGGTAATGACATGAGTTGCGGGTCGCAACAGGTTTGGCGGAGTTTTAGCAGTGCATCGAGTATGGTGATGTGACTACGGGATAAACCTTTATCTTTAATCGCATCGCGGACTTTTTTCTGCATCGATAAACGAATACTTTCATACAGTGCGGCCTGTTTTTTATCGAATGTAATCGAACGAATAATTTCAGTTTTATCGGGCAGCTCCAGTACCACTTCGCTTTTAGTGCGCCGCAACATGAAAGGATTAATACGATGTACTAAACGTTCACGAACTTCATTATTAGCGTGTTTTTCAATGGGGTTACGAAATTGCTGAGTGAAGGTTTTGCTGTTACCTAAAAAACCGGGCATTAAAAAATCGAATAAAGCCCATAGTTCGCCCAGATGATTCTCCATCGGAGTGCCGGTAATACACAAACGGTGATCAGCTTTTATTTCGCGCACTAGTTTAGCGGCCTTTGCATTAGGGTTTTTAATTACCTGCGCTTCATCGAGAATTAAATAATAATAATTATGTGCCAGCAAAGTTTCCTTATCGCGCACCACTAACGGGAAGGTAGTTAACACCAGATCGTAATTTTCTATTTGATTAAACTGTTTCTTTCGATCTGCACCCTGCAGAATTAAAACGCTGAGTTTAGGCGTAAACTGTTCAGCTTCGCGTCGCCAGTTGCTCATTAAGCTGGTGGGTGCAACAATTAAACAGGGCTTGTTTAATCGTTTAGTTTCTTTTTCTTTTAATAAATGGGCAAGGGTTTGTACGGTTTTTCCCAGGCCCATATCGTCCGCAAGAATGCCATTAAACTGATAACTGCGTAAAAATTGTAACCAGTTAAAACCTTGCTGTTGATAGTCACGTAATGTGGCTTTTAAACCCCTCGGTGGCGCGACTTTTTTTATGCCCTTAAAGTTTTTGAGTTTGCGACCTAAGTCGCGCATGGCTTTTCCACCACGCCAGGTCGCTTCGTTGTGTTCTTCTAATTCGGCGAGGCGTGGGGCATCGAAACGGCTTAAGAGTATGCTGCCATTTTCAGCATTAAAATTCTGTGCGGTTAATGTTTGTTGGTTATACAGTTCGTACAAAATCTCACAAATTCCCTGTATGCGCTCAGCAGGTATTTGTATGTATTGCCCTTCACCCATGTAGGCGGGTAGGGGTAAGGTGAGGTTTTTAGGTAAATCACTGGGGTCATAGTGTTTAAGTACATTGGCAACTAGCGGTAATAACGGTATTTTTTTACCTTTTACATCAAGATCAAAACGCAATTCGAACCAGTCGTTTTTATCTTTAATGCGGCTCTCATCAATCGTTGCTTCAAGTTCATTTTCCCAGTTTGTGACCTGATGAAACTGTAATTTAAAACTTGAATCAAATGTTATATTCCAGCCTTCGGCTTTTAGTTGTGGAATTGTGTCTTCTATAAAAAATCGCCATAGCTCTAACGATTGCATCGGCGCCAAATTATTCGGGCCAACAAAACCAAAATCAGCCTTATCATGTTCAGTCTGTTCTGAACTGTTTTGTGGCGATAAGTTATCACCAATATTGAGGGTGACACCCTGAAAGTCCTCGTCAAATATCCGCTCCATAAATTCTTCTTCTAAATCAATGTCGCGATGTACGCTAATAATGCGTGAGCTTTCAAGTGTGTTGACAACGGGGTATATCGGTAACACATTAATTTCATAATCAGCATAAGCAAAACGTAAACGCATGATGTGAGTACGCTCACCTGTTGTAAAATTATTTTCTGTGATCAATTCTAAACAGGGTTTCGGTCGTTCATTTTCGATGTTGAGTTTTTCTATTTCTATTGGGGGTGGAATGGAAATATTGGGAAGCTGAGTAATCAGTTGTTGACTAAATGCGGCACAGTTATCCGCATGTACCGTTGGCACGCTTAATAACATATCCCATTGTTGAGTATTAAAATCTGCGTTAGATAGAGGGCCAATTTCGTGGTTGTCAATATCAAAATAAAAAGCCGGTACAGTATTGAGAATCAGTGCAGCGGGTTCAATATTAATGTTAAGTCGACAATCACCATTTTTTTCTTTATGCCAGTTAAGTTCCAGAGCACGTGAAGCGCCTTTCTGGATAATTGGCTGGTCAGCACTTTTATACATACAGCGTGATGTCGACAATATTTTGCTTAAGCATAAATGCCCCAGCTCACCCTTAATGCTATAGGTTTTTGTGCCGGCCCACATACTATTATTTTGAGCTTCCAATAACTGGGCTATTTCTACATCTCTGTCGGTCACATAACTTGCACGTGCGTACTGGTTAACGATTCGATAAAGATCAGTGCGCTTACTTTTGCCTAAGCCGCCTTTTTTTAAATGTCGGCATACAACCAGAGTGACCTCGAGTTCATTGGGTTTGTTAGCCGAATTTAATAAATAAAAAATAGACTCGTTAGCTTGTGGGGGGAGGCTATTTTGTGGAGAGCTGGCTTCAATGAAATTGTTTAACCAGAACAGGCTGGCGTCAACTCTGGTTCGACCAGCATTCGCAGCAAATTCAAGGCAAACAGCCACAACATGTTTGCAATTATGCCTCACCGGGCAGCTACACTGGCCATTAATAATCACCGTGTTACCCGCTGCCTTTTCAATATCCACTTCCAAAGTATAGGGAGTCGGCCTGTTGCCCTGCACACGGGCCATTAACACCACCATATCCACATCCACTTGCTCTACCTCCAGGCTTTTCACCAGCCCTTGCTCAAAGTACCGCAAGCCACGCCGATAGCTGTTGGTGTCGGTTTCATTTTTGATGTTGATGTGCGAGAGGTTAAACATGAGTGTCGGTCACTAAATTAAATTTTCCTGAGTATACCGGTTGTGGTGTCACCGGCAATGGTGTCAGAAAAATTTTTTCACAATTGTTGCGGCTTTCGCTGAATTTGAACATGATTGAATCACTGAGCGTATCAGTGATGTTAAAAGCAGTGAAAAAGAGAAGGGAGGGGAAGTGAAGGTGCATAGGGGGGGGGCAACCGACCTTTTGGCTACCGTGTAGCGAGGGTGGTGATCTTGTGCAAGATGAAGGCGAGCAAATAATAATCAATCGAGTGGTGACGGTGTTTCTATAAAACGTTCAAGCTGCAATTTGAGGGATGGGTTTGATCCAAAGTATCTTGCACAAGATTTGATACTTGAAATTCAGTTGAAGCACATAGTATCAAAAGCGGAGTGTTTAACAGTGAGTTTTGATGAATCAAGTAGTCAAGTTTTTAGAGTTTATATCGAGATAGGCCCGGTGGTGTCTAGCTAGCGAAGCCAGGGCAGAGCAAGAGGTCATCAATGGCCAGCAGAACGATGCTGAAGTTGAAGCAAAAATTGAATGTGAATATGCTGCCCAATATTTATTGTCTGAAGCGTTGGAGCAAGATGCTTTCAAGGTGCTTTAAGGGCAGTTGCATTTAAAAATGCAAGTTTTCATGTATGGGCAAATTGGTGAGAATATTTAATGAGTCAATGTACCAGAATGAATATTCCTAAGTTTGCATTTCCTACAGTTCAATTGTCTAAACCTGACTCTGATACACGTAAGCATGAATCATAAGATTTATGATAAGGCGTGCAATCCGTGTGCAATTATCCTGTTATTCGCATTTCGAGCACATCGCTAGCGGACTGAGTGGAATAAGGTTTGATGCGCTGTATAGCGACTAATTAAGCAGCCTAATCGTTTGATAACTAAGAAAATACTTTAATCAAACCTCCACTCAGTGTAGAATTCACCGCCTATTCGGGGCGTAGCGCAGTTTGGTAGCGCACCACACTGGGGGTGTGGTGGTCACAGGTTCAAATCCTGTCGTCCCGACCAAATAAATCAATAACTTACCCCATTTGGTATCACCAGCGAATTCTTCGCTGGTCGCATACTGGTCGCAGTTTTCCCTTTTTGTTTTTCAGATAAGTGGTAGTGTTGGTAGCAAGTTTGTGTAGGTAAAACAGACTTCGTTTATAATCATTCCCAAAACAAATTATTTCAAAAAGGAAGTTAGTCAGTGGTCACAATCGCAATACTTTTGAGCGGATTCTCAATATTCAGTGCCCTAATATTAGCTTTTTCACATTTTCGTTCTATTAATTACCCAGAACAAACTCAAACTCGTTATATGGGCGTTGTGCTTGTTTTAACTCTGGCTAGTTTACAGTTGATTCATTTTATCTATTTACAGCTGGATCTTTCCTTCATCCATAGTGGCGTGTATCAGATGTTACTATTTGCCGTAGCACCTGCATTTTATTTATTCAGTAAACCACTATTGAAAGGTCCAGGTCATTTTCAGGTATCACATTTAGCCCATGCATTGCCAGTGATAGCCGGTTACTGGTTGCCCGCATCGATTGCTTTCCCAGCCGCATTTATCGTTGGTGCGGGTTATTTATTATGGTTGTCTCACAGCCTTTACGCTTTGCGAGAACAACGCAGTCGTTTTTATCTTGAATTAACCATGCTCGGTACGGCGTTTATGATCGCACTAGCGGTTTTAATTATGGTCTTGAGTTTACCTAATCTAGATGAAAAATTATTTTTCAGTTTGTATGCAAGCGCCATAGGCGGTGCATTTATTCTGATCAATCTGGCAATTAACCTGTCTCCCAGATTGCCTACCAAAATCACAGAAGCCGCTTCTGAAACTTATGCCACAACGACACTATCTAATGTGGATTGTGATGCAGCCCTGCATAAACTCACTTCTTTGATGACAGTTGACAGGGTTTATGAAAACAACGAACTTGATCTACAAACACTCGCTAGCCAGATAGACTTAACCAGCCATCAATTATCTGAACTGATTAATACTCGGCTGGGAAAAGGCTTTTCCCGTTATATGAGGGAACAGAGAGTTGATGCAGCTAAAAGCATGTTACTGGCTGAATCCTCTGCGTCTGTATTATCGGTAGGCTTGAGCGTTGGTTTTACATCGCAATCAAACTTTTATGATGCGTTTCGTGAAATTACGGACATGACGCCCGGTAAATTCCGCAAGATTGGATCTATCTCTACCCCTGAATGATCTTCCAGAATGATCTTCCAGAATGATCTTCCAGAATGATATTTCCGGAACAGGAATTTACTTCTGTTCTATCAATCCGGAAGTTATAAGGTGAGTCAAACCTTATGCTGAGACTACGAACTCACATAAGGAACTCACACCATGAGCGATATAAACCTACTGCTTATAGAAACCGTTATCAGCATGATTGCCAGTATCACTATCATGCTTCTTATATCACAGCCCCTTAAAGCCGCTTTAATTGATTTATGCCCGACTGAAAAGCAGGCAAATTTCTGGCTTGCCTACACTCGAACAATGCTGTTGATTTCACCTCTTTTGCTCGTTTTATTTATAAATAGTACACATAAAGGTGACACCTTCAGTGATTTGCGTTCAGCGTTCATTGCAGCGCTTACCGGCCTTTTGATTGGCTTGATCGTAATAGGACGAAAAATGTACATTCCGGTTGATCGTCAGGTTTCACATTCAATCGAGGATGATAAAGAATGAATATTCTACTTACCGGTGCCAGTGGCTTTATTGGCCAACACATTACAGAAACATTGCGCACCGCAGATCATAAAGTAAAAGAGGTTACTCGAAGCAATGGTTATGATTTTAATCAGATGACAACGAAAGAGGCCTGGTTGCCTTTGTTAAAAGACATTGATGTTGTCATTAATTGTGTTGGTATTATTGCTGAAAGACGAAATCAAAAATTCAAAACGCTGCATTATCAGGCACCCACTGCATTATTTTATGCGTGTGCTGAGAGCAATACTAAGAGGGTAATACAAATATCCGCATTAGGTGCAGATGAGCATGCTTTTACACCTTACCAAATAAGTAAAAAAGAGGCGGATGATGTGCTGAGGTCATTACCGCTTAACTGGTTTGTCTTGCGACCTTCGTTAGTTTACGGACGAGGTGGTAAGAGTATGCAGATGTTTGAGCATTTAGCGGCATTACCTGTATGGCCATTAGTTGATGGGGGTGAGCAAACAATTCAGCCAGTTCATATCAGTGATCTGACCGATAGCGTCTTAAAGTGCTTAACAAGTTCAGAAACCAAACTCACACTTGATATTGTTGGCGCACATGCCACTTCATTTAAAGAATGGTTACAGTTGATGCGCACGTCTAAGGGTAAGCATCGAGCAGCTGTTATCTCAATCCCATTTACACTTAGCCTGGTGTTAGCAAAATTCGGTAAGTTTATAGCACCGCTTATAAGCCCAGATAATTTACGCATGTTACAAAAAGGAAGTGTTGCAGATGTAAAACCGTTGGCGGAATTTATGGGTCGGTTGCCATTAGATCTTAAAACAGGCTGGAGCAAGTTATGAGTTATCTGGCATTGAAATATTTGCACATTCTTAGCATGGTGTTGTTATTTGGAACCGGACTTGGAAGCGCATTCTATAAATGGATGGCAGACCGTAGTCGAAACCTGGAGCACATTGCTATCACTAACCGCAATGTAGTGTTAGCTGACTGGATATTTACGACACCTACGGTGATATTTCAGCCTGTCAGTGGAATCTGGCTAGCCTATCTTGCGGGTATACCACTGGCTACAAACTGGATTTCAATCAGTCTTGCACTTTATGTATTAGCCGGAATCTGCTGGATTCCTGTTGTATGGCTTCAAATCCGCATGAGTAAGTTAGCCGATGCAGCTTTAGAAACTAAGTCACCATTAAATGAAGATTATTGGCGTTATGCAAGGCTATGGTTTTGGCTTGGTGTTCCAGCTTTTAGTTCAATGGTGCTTGTTGTTTTTTTAATGGTATTTAAATCTATTTAAGGTATTAAACATGAATAATAAATCACTCATGCAAATTGCGTTAGGAGATCAGTGGCAGGAATTACCACCTGCTCTGCAAGCGCACTATCAATCTAATGCTAATTCAGACATTGGCCAGATGGATATCGAGTATCCGATCTATATGCAGCCATATTTATCAGTATTACGTTTATTTGGAGTGCTGATTAACAGACGAGGAAAAAATATTCCCACAACCGTTGAGAAGCATATGAAAGGAGATATTCAATACTGGAAACGTACAATACGTTTTTCACAGGACAAAATTATATTGTTTAACAGTTTCTGGGTTCATGATGGTGATAATGAGTTGATTGAATATGTAAATCCATTTCTTGGTTTAAGAATGAGTGTTCATATTGAAAACAATGAGCTTCACTATGAGGGGTGTAACTTCGTGGTTAAATTGGGTAAGTTATTACTACCTATACCTGAGTGGTTAGTGCTTGGGCATACTACCATTGTTGAAACTGCGTTAAATGATAGTGAATTTAGAATGGATTTTAAACTAAAATATCCGATACTAGGTATTATATTTCGTTATTCAGGTGAATTTAAAAATATTTCATAAAGTGTAGTCGGCACAGGTTTAAATCCTGTCGTCCCGACCAGGTATAAAAAAACCATCTCAGTTTGAGATGGTTTTTTTATACCTGAGAATTCTCCATCAGGTAAGGAGCGGAAAAGTGATGAAATAATCTCTGCTAATGAAGGTATAGATGTTTTACTAAATGATATTAAGTTGAAAGGTAAGTTGAAGGATATAAGTGAAAAAGGTGCGAGAGTCATATTTTATGAAGAAGTAAAAAATACCCTGAAAAGCAGAAAGTAATTTAAAAATTTTTTCTTAGCTAAGAAAAGGGGTTATTTGAAATGTCTAAATTTAAAAAATCTTAAGTAAGTTATTTATACAATTAATAATAATGTATCATCGGCTGGTTAGGTGTTTAATGTCTTTACCAGTGGATCTAGAATGAATATGATAAACAAACAAGACTTTGATATAGTATTAGATTCTGGCCAATAAAACTTGACCACTACAGTTTATCTAGTGAGTCTGAATGCTGGTTCAAGGTTATATATGGTTAATTTCATACCAGATCTGTTTAACGGTTTTGAAAATCCAGTCAAAAACAGAAACTACAGGTGAGATGATTGTATGATATATAAATCGAGAAGTAATTGAGTTCATGTGTCGTCCTTATCTAAAAAATAGACATTGTTTTTTTGTTATTGTTAATGACAGAATAATTAATAGTTATGACCATTTCATGTCATTAGACGCCAATCACTAATCATTTAATCATTTAATCCTTTAATCAAATAACCATTAGAATAATGCATGTACTCAAGAGCAGAGTTTGATTTTATAATGACTTCATTGCCCTGCTTTACGTGTACAATTAACATTTTTACGGCGAATATAAAATATGTCATCAGGTTCTAAAAAAGTCATAATCGCAGCCTTAATTGGTAATGCCTTAATTTCTATCACAAAATTCAGTGCTGCAGTTCTCACCGGTAGTTCAGCGATGATGTCAGAAGGGATTCATTCTCTTGTAGATACGGGGAATCAAATATTGTTGCTTTATGGGATGAAGCAGGCAGATAAGCCCGCTGATGAAAATTTCCCATTTGGTTATGGTAAGGAAATTTATTTCTGGAGCTTTGTTGTTGCGATTTTGATTTTTGCATTGGGTGGAGGTGCATCGGTTTATCAGGGGATTCAGCATGTGATGCATCCGGTTGAGATTGTTGATCCGTTGATAAATTATCTGGTGCTTGGGTTTGCATTACTATTTGAAGGTGCCGCCTGGTTTATTGCATTGCGTGAATTCAGGCTGAGCAAAGGTAAATGGGGTTATATTGAAGCGGTTAAACGCGCAAAAGATCCCAGCGTGTTTGTTGTGCTGTTTGAAGATTCAGCAGCAATGCTCGGTTTGCTGGTGGCGTTTCTTGGCATACTCCTAACACAGGTAACCGGAATTCTATACCTGGATGGTTTGGCGTCTATTATTATTGGATTAATACTGATTGGAACTGCAATATGGCTAGCCTATGAAACGAAAGGTTTGTTAATCGGCGAGTCTGCAAACAAACCGGTTGTGCAGGGAATAAGAAGTATATTACAGACCAGTACAAATATTGAAGTCGTCAATGAGGTGCTTACCATGCACATGGGGCCCAATTTTATACTGGCCAATATCAGTGTAGATTTTACAAATAGTTTATCGGCGGACGAAGTAGAAAAATGTATTGTAGATATAGATCGGGATATTAAAAATAAATATCCATTGGTTCAGCGTATTTTTATTGAAGCGGAAAGAGCGAAATAATTTCTTAAAATACCTGAATTAACGGTAGGCGCGAGCTTTAGCTCGCGATTTCTAGAGTAGGTATTTCGTGAGCTAAAGCTCGCTCTTACCGTGTTTTTTACATACTCCGCATGTAAACTGGTTTTCTAACAAAGTAACTAATGACGCCATAAATAGGTATCTTTTGCCAGGCCTTTTTGTACCGCTTTTTTTCTAAGTGATATCGCTTCGTTCTCACTAAGGTTAGTGCCTATAACAACTGCATAGTGGTTAGATCCACTGGCGGGCTGAAATATTTTGGTGAGAAAGTTTTTATTATTGAGCCGTGCGGCCTGTCTTTTTGCCTTTTCAGGGTTGGTGTGAGAACCTACAATTACAAACCAGTCATCACCTTTACTGCTTATTTTTTTACCTATCAGGCCGCGCATAAAACGTTCGACATTACTGATTTTGGGCTCCTGAAAAGCATTGGAGTTTATGTATTTGTGTTTATTCGTTTTTGTTTCTGCTGCGTGTGCGCTGGAAATTAACTGCAGTGACCAGTTACTGTTTTGTTGCGTGTTTTCAGCTTTCATTTCTTTCAGTGCCGCATTCGGGCCGATAACACCGTAGCCATTAATGGCCGTTGTAAGTAATGCCGGAGCGGCTATGCCGAGCTGAAACACTTTAAAAGGTTCACTTTCATCCTGGTGTAAATAACCGACTAATGCACCAATAAAAATCAGTACAGAGCAGCGAACTGCCAAACCAATGGCGTCCATCATTTTTAGATCATTAACCAGTGAGCTTAAATCGACCACTAATAAACTTATTATGATGGGTGCAATTCCACCAATGCCACCAATAATTAATCGTGTTCGGGTATCTAGTAAATTAGAAGTTTTTCTGGGCATGGGAGTGCGTCCTTTTTTCATTTTTTTATATGATAATTCACTATTGCAACCTTAACAATATGTGATTGTTAAAATCGGTTATTTGCTCATAATACGGGTTTGTTTTTTAGCCAACCAGTGTCAGGTGCTACTATTTAAAACCCTGTCGATATCTTTAATAGCCTGATATTCTTCGAAGCTTATTTTCGCTTTTTTAAAGTCCATAGCATCCGGGTAACCACTGGCTTTTTGTGCCAGCCCGGTGGCTTCTTTCAGCCAGTTGGCCGACCATAGCATAACCAGACCAATATCATCATCGCTGAGTTTTTCTATTGCGGTTTTCAGAATCTGATAAAAACCATTTCTTGATAATGGTGTGTGTATACTCGCGAGCAATTTTGGATTGCACTGTTTTAATGCCAAAATTAAATCTACTGTGTTCTTTTTTAAAACTTCCTGACGGCTGAATTCAGTTATTTTATTAATCGTATCTTCAATGATTTTATATTCTATTGTGCCGTGGCTGGGCCTGCCAAATACGGATATAAAAGATTCCAGCGTGATTAAAGCATCATGGGTTTTAGTGATGTCCCGGGAGCGTTTTAATAACTTGTCGCAAAACTCTCTGAGTTTAGTTGCCTCTACATTGATGTTTATGGATGTGTTATCTGTCATGAGATTGTTAATTGATGAATTAATTTAATCTGGAAAATTCGCTGTTTATGCTGTCGTTGACCGGTTTGCCGTGTAGATATAATGAAACGATTTTAAACGGCAGGTTGTCTCCGGCTTTTTCCGCTATATTGGTCGGGCTAATTGTATGGCGACCGAGTTTAGATTCTGTTGGCCAGGGTGTATTGGTAAATGAGACGTAAATGAGTTCCGAGCAAACAATTCTATCATTGGTTTCAATATCAAAATTAAAATCGTAAGACTTACCGATCTGACGCAGGGTGCGAATAATGGTATTTGCCCTGCTTTCATCGCTCAGGTTATTTTTGCGCAACACAGCCAGATCATCTACATTCATAAATTTATTAAGCGGATTGAGTTCTACACCGGTGCGTAATGCCTCTGCAACCAGCCTGGAGTCACGTATCTGTTGATGATGCTTTTTGACTACCGGGTGATGCCATATTCCCAATTGTTTAAGCTCAGCCTCTGAGCCAACCCAGATGGCAACATGCCCCCAGTAACCGGGAATTAATTTGTCGGTTAATCGAAAGGGGGTTTTCTCAAGTAAAATATCACCGGCTTTTAACTGGGATGTTATTTTATCATGTGCAGTGGCATTGTCTTTTAATAGCCCCTTTCGTACTTCAACTATACCAATTGAATTACCGAATAGCAGGCTGAACAGGTTAATACCATTGCTGCTTAAGCTGGATAAAGTGTCGTGTGTCATACCGGTGAAATATTTTTTTTGTTGATTAAATATTTTAAATGGTGAGAATTTTAATATGTGATTGTATGAAGGGCTTTGAGTAATTAACAGGTAAAGGTATAAGTTATATGGCTGATGTTGAAATTCGTAACTTTGTTTTTTCCATGTGGATTCAAAAAACTCAATGGCTTTATGAACACGATTACGTTTTTCTAAGGAATTATACTGACGGGTAATTTCTGTAAGCTGCGAATTTTTTATTTCGTAACCCGCATGTTTTGAATTGATGTAACGACGTAGTTTAGTATCTTCCTCAAAAATAGAAATAGCAAGCAGGTAGTTGTCATATAAAACCAACGCCGCAGAAAGTGAAAGCATAACGCCTTTTAAACGTGTCGAATTTTCTATGTCAGAATCGTTCTTATATAATAAATATTCATAGTAACCCGCGTAGCTATAGAGTTTTTTACGCAACGCCAGATGCTGAAGTGTACCTGAGTTAAGTGTTTGAATATTGTCGCCGGAGAGTGGAATATTCTGATTAAGGTTGTTTTTAATTTGCTGGTAAGTTTGCAAAGTAACTTGCCGGTAAGATAAAGCCTGTTCAACCAGGCTCTGGTATTCAACCGCATCACTATGGATTTGTTGATCAAGTTGGGTGTCGTGAGTAGCATTAGCTAATGCGCCACTCGAGTAAACGAATATGCTAATAAATACTGTATACAGTATAAAAAATATTTTCTTCATGATTCAGTCTTTTTTGTAAAAATTATACCCTACCAGTTCAATATAACATAGATTGATTTTGTTAGTAATATAGGATTATTAAAGTATCAGGTGCAGGGATGATCTGACCAGTTTGGGTTGTTTTGGTTTGGTTAAGTGACCTGTGTTTTTCTCTGTTTTATTCTAACCATACTTAAATCAGAATATCTGAAGTTGCTAATCTAATTAATCAAACTAATGGTGAGTAATGTATGTAACTTGCTACTTTACGCTATCGTTAATGCTCCTGAAAAACTCTTCATCATCTTCATCGGTGTAACCTTCGTCAAACCACTGGTCGCGAGGTAGCATTAAGGGTTCCTCTGCAACTGCAAAGTGTCGAATATCGGTAAAGATTGCCGGATCTATATCAAGTAATGTTTCAACTTCAGTTACCTGTACACCATTTGTGGCAGCCAGAACATTACTGGAGGTAAGGTCGATCGTTGATACCTCAATAATGTCAGCTGGGGCCGGGGCTGGGGGTGCATAAATTAGATCTAATCGGGCGAGGGTTGTTATTTCAACTTTACCGCTAATATCAAGAACCATATTACGTGACAGGCTACCCAGTGTTCCTTTTACGGCAACCACCCTGAGATTGGTTGCGGTAATATCCGGGATGTTTATGTTTGTTGCGCCAACACCTAAAAAGCTGCCGTTGGCGGAAAATAAATTAGCCCTGCCAGTACCTGTGCCATTAACAAAAAAATCTTCAACCAGATTTTTTTGCAGAGTAATGTCATCTATAAATACATCATCGGTGGACCGAAAATTAAAGTTGCCCGTGTCGGTTGCATTATTAGTTATGTTGTTTAAGGTAATATCACCGCCGCTGTTAATAATGTTAATGTCACCACTGATGGTATTGTTTGCGCTTAGTTGTGTAAGCTGAACATTAATGTCTGAGCCGGTTCCAATGCCATTAGTGGCTTCAAGAGAGGCGCTGTTTGAAATGATATTTAAACTGTTGTCATTTGTAGCGTCGAGTAAGGCGCCCGCAGCAGTTAATTTAACCGCGTTGAGGGCATTAATCTGGTTGATACTTAAGTCGCCGTTATTGGTTGTAATGCTTAATGTGTCAGTGAGCACCGAGTTGTTTAAAGTGAGTGCCTGGTTGTTAGTGATTTCTGCGCTATTAGCGGTTAACGTCAGTGCAGTAAATAAATTGTTTTCAGTCAGGTTAATGTTGCCTGTACCCGCATCAAGTATACTGTTGCCAGTGGAGGTAATGCTGGTGCCGACCAATTGATTCAAATCACCCATGTTTGTGATATTTAAATCACGGACATTGGTGTTTAGTATTTGTAGTTGATTTGCATCCTGCAGGGTAACATCCTGTGCCTGAGCTATTTCCACTTGATTGAAGTCGTTGGTTTGTGTGCTTAAATCAATATTATTATTTCCAGCATCAAGTGTGGTTAATCCGCTAACAACTAGCTGGTTGCCACCATCATTAATACCCCCATTGGCAGATGTAATATTCAGGCCGTTGACATCACCGCTAACCGTTACACTATTACCTGCAGTAACAGTCATGTCGCCGTTGACGTTAGATGCGGTGATATTAATTGCATTAGTGTCATTTACGTTTACATTGCTGGCATTATCGATGACAAGGTTATTGAAGTTATGCAGATTATTTGCAAAATCAATCTGACTGCCCCCCGCATTTAGATTGCTTGAGTTATTGACAGTTACAATCCCGTTATCAATAATGCCGCCACTTAACGTGTTGATATCAAGGCTTGCCATAGTTCCATTTAAGGTGACAGTGCTGCCAGCATTAACATTTAAATTATTTGCCACATTTATTGCACTGATTGTTATGCCACTGATATCAGATAAGTTGGCGTTAGCCGCATTCATGATCGTGACGGTATTGAAATCGTTGTTAGGCGTATTAAAGATAATATCACTAATGCCCGCATTCAGTATGCTGTCTCCTGAAACAGATATCACATCACTGTCTTCAATGTTACCGGTTACGGTTGAGGCATTCAGGCTAGTCATTGTTCCTGCTAAATTTAATGTACTAACAGCATTAACTGTCAGGTTGTTTAAATTATTTGCAACGACATTAATGCTATCAACATCGTTAATCTGTGCATCGTTGGCCTGAATAATTTCGACATTATTAAAGTTATTATTGTCATCAAAAATTATGTCGCCACCGTTGCTGGAAAGCAGGGTGTTAGTGCTGACAATTATCGGCCCATTGTCTTCAATGTCACCGGTGTTGCTTGTCACGGTTAAAGCGGCAACATTGACCGCAAGGCTGACATTGGCGTTAGCATTAATATTTAACAGGCCGCTTATGTTGGTGTTGGCAGTAACCACGATATCGCTGGTATCGGTTAAAAATATATCACTGGCATTGCTGATGATTACATTATTGAATTCATTATTTAGCGAAAAATCAATCGTGTTATTGTTGCTGCTAAGTGTTGTGTCGCCATTAACCGTAATAACTCCGGTTTGATCTATCGTGCCATTGGCGGCAACAGTTAAATCGTTTTGTACGGATAAACCTGCCAACTGAACAGCCGAGGCATTGTTAATATCAGCATTGTTAATGTTGCCACCGAAGGAGCCAATTGTAATGAGCCCCTGTAAATTGTTTGTTGCGTTGTTGTTTAAATTAATCTCACCATCATTGATTGTTATCAGGTTAGCTGCGCCGCTAATATTTAAACTATTACTATTAATATTGGAAATGGAACTGATCGCGCCATTAAAGCCTGAGATCAGTTCCGCACTGTTTATTGTGCCTGAAATTTGTATATCACCCTGATTATAAATTGTTACGGCGTTGGCCCGGCGAATGGTTATGTCAGCCAGGTTGTTACCTGTGTCAGAAAAAATGATACTGCTGTTGCCGGCATCTAAAATAGTGCTGCCCGTAACCGTCAGTGCCCCATTATTTGAAATATCGCCACTTCCACTTACAATATCCAGTGCGCCCACATCACCACCCACACTAACAAAATTATTTGCGTCAATATCCAGTGTGCCACTGACGTTATTTGCCGTCACACTAATGCCGCCACTCATGTCGTTTAAGGTGACAGTTGAGGCATTTGAAACATTCACCTGATTAAAATCATTATTCAGTTCGAGTGTAATCAGGTTGTTGTTACTCTCTAGTGTGGCAATGCCATTGACGATAAAATTACTGTTTTGTGTAATATTGCCCATGCTGGTGATGTTCAAACTATTTTGTACAGGCTCAGTAATGGATAAAGCGACAGCACTGTTATTGTTGATGTTAACGTTATTTATGTTGCCAGAGTTGCTAGTGACTATTATTGAGCCCTGTAGATTATTTGTGGCATTGTTATTGAGGTTAATATCACCGTCGTTCACAAGCGTGAAAACCGATGTGTTCGTGACATTTAAAGCAGCCGCATTAACATTGGTGATGGTGCTAAAACCATTACTCGTGCCAGCAGTGATGTTCAAACTATCTGCCAATCCCTCAAGCTCAATATCATTTATATCAGTGAGCGTCACATTGCCGATACTGTTTAGTGTGACGCTGGTGAAATCATTGTTTTGGTTTAATAAAATAGAACTACCTTGCAGAGAGCTGTCTCCGGCCACACGATAGATGCCGGTTTGAGACAGTGTACCGAGTGAATCTAAATCAAGTGCACCGAAAACATCGAGGCTGCCCAGTTGAATGTTGGCCGTATTGCGTAAACTAATATTATCAAATGAGCCCGGTGTAGAGATAAGGGTAATTAAGCCTTGCAGGTTGTTTCTGCTGGTGTTGGTGAAGTTATTAAGGTTAATAGTGCCGCCATCACTGAGTGTGAACGTGGTTAAACCAGTGACGATAAGAGGCGTGTTGTTAATGTTAGAAATGATGTCTGGTGTATTGCCTGCATCCCTGCCAGCAGTTAAGTTCAGGCTGGACATGCTGCCGGCAATATTAATATCATTAGATTCACGTATTGTTACACTACCAGCGGCAGTAATAAGCAGGTTATTAAAATCATGGGTTATATTATTTAAGTTAAGCGCATTTGTTCCCGCATCAAAGGTGGCAGTGTTGTTAACATTAATAGTGTCGCTAGCAATAATTCCGCCGGTGGCAGTAATCGCTAAATTATCCGCATCAACACCATCCAGTATAATTGCATTTGCGCCGTTAGCAATTGTCGCAGTGTTCGCATTATTAATTCGTAAACTGGCCAGGTTATTCGACTGGCTAAAATTAATATTGCCATCCGCGGGTGCCGTACCCGTTGCGGATAACAGGATTGTGCCCGCGTGGGATATTGCGGCGGTTTGATCTATGTTGCCATTATCTGCGGTTAAGCTTAAAAGCGAAGCGCTGCCCAGTGACAGATTATTTAAGATAAGTGAGGGCGCACGAAGATTAAGTGCGCCGGTAATGTTCAGGTTGTCCTGCAGGTTAATTGAATTTGTTACATCCCGTACAGTAAGGTTGGCTATGTTTCCAGTCGTTGCTAAATAATTAACCGTACCATTTAAGGTATTGGCATTGCCGAGTAAAATACTGCGCGTGTCATTGACGGTGAGTGTTGAAACGCCATCACCATTGCCCGTACCGTTATCATTAATGGTAATGATGTCGGTGCCAAATTGAGAAATGCCACCGGCGGCATCAATATCTAAATTTCCACCAACAGTCATCGCACTTAAAACGGTGGGGCTGGCACTGTTACTGGTTATATTTGAATCTGCACTGGTATTGGTTGCAATGCGGGTAATGGCATTATTAATATTAACAGTTAAGTCGTCTGTATCGTTAAGCGTCACAATGGACGCATTATTTATTGTAACCGTATCAGTGAAATTATTGTTTGAGTTATTGAGGTTAATATCACCACTGGCGCTTAAGGTAGATGTGCTATTAATGATGAGTGTGTTTGTTGCATTGGCCTGAGTGATGGTGCCGTTATTTGCGCTAACCGACAGACTGCCAGTAGTGGCACGGGTTGTGATGTCGGCTAAGGTTGCGCTGCCCTGCATGGTTATAGTGACATTAC
>Ga0316206_1000797_pt1 | contig 35201 bp, 21 predicted proteins | sample 6monthpyrite_MG_FD_204942 | JGI IMG/M metagenome (GOLD analysis project Ga0316206, IMG submission 204942) | Microbial mat bacterial communities from mineral coupon in-situ incubated in ocean water Damariscotta River, Maine, United States -... | ecosystem: Environmental > Aquatic > Marine >...
GACTAACCTTCAGTATTTAATCTTGTCTCTTGCACCCGTTTGAGCCTTGCCCACGTCTGTAGCAGTATTTTTTACCCACTCCTAATCGCAGTATTTAAATCACTGCAGTCTTTTCTACAGACTTACAGGAGCATCATAAAATAATATGGTCACACTCCATCAATTACATCACAATAACCCGTTTTCAGTTTGCCTGATACCACCTCAAATGGTATATTTCATGCTTTAATTAACCATGAAAATTACTGTAAGCAATTGATTGTTAAAATAATCTTACTATGCTGCGTCAACGGATTCTGAAAGATGTTCAATCGGATCAACTGTATTCTAAAAACAGGTGTTATCACTACGTTATGCCTGCTTGTACTTTCCCCTGCCTATGCCGACCAAAAAGTACTCATTGAAAAGATAGGTAAACTGGAAGGACAATTTAAATCACTTTCAGCCGCTTTTTATAAGGATTACTCACGTGCTGACAAAAAAAATCTGGAGACAACTCCGAATATTGATCAATTATTAATCAATATAAACAAGCTAGATGACTCAAATCAGTCGGTTAAGGCGATACAGCTTATATACTTTAATAAACAAGTTATAAACGATAACCTGGATACAAAAGCGGTTTTTAGTTTTGTTGAGTTGTTACTCGATAATAATGAATGGAAACTGGCTAATCACCTGTTTAAGGAAATTGAAAGCGAAGGTGATAAATCCTTGCTTTCACCGGTGCGATTTATTTTTGCGAAATACCATGCACAACGCCATGAGTGGAAACAGGTTATAAAGCAACTAGAAGGCATATTTCCTGATTTATCAGAGGAAAATGCCGCCTATGCTTATCTGCTTAATGGTACGGCCCTGCAACACATAAAGAAGCATCGTCTCGCGGTTGAAAGTTATAATAAAATTCCGACAAGCTCGAAGTATTATAATTTTGCACAACTCAATACGGCTATCGCTAATATACGCCAGGGGTGGTGGACAGATGCACAAAGCAAAATAAAAAGTCTATTGAAAATATCTAATAAAACAAATAAAGATGAACTAACAAATCGGCTTTATCTAATTTTAGGGTACGCGCTATTACAGCGAGAATACTATCGAGATGCACGAGATGCATTTCGGCATATCGGCCTGAGCAGTCGTTATACAAACAGAGCATTACTGGGTATAGGATTAACCGCGACTAGTCAGGGTGACTATATTGGTGGATTAAATGCACTAACTATTTTAAAAGACAAAAAAACATTTGATTTATCTGTCGATGAGTCTTATTTGCTCGTGCCTTATGTGTACGAAAAATTGCAACAGGAGTTGACAGTTTCCAATAGTTATACAGAAGCGATGAACTATTTTCAGCGACGGATGAGTCAGCTTGATCAGATAGCTTCAAAACATCATGATATTAAAAACTTAAAATACAACTCTGAAACAATGAATATCAATATACAAAATAATAGTTTTGATTTTGGCAGATTTTACCCGGAATCATTTCTAAATAATTTTAATCAGCTTCACGAATTTAAAAGAATATCAAAAAGCAGTAAGATTAAAAAAAGAATATCTAAACTTATTAGTCAATATGATGTTACCTATCAGAAAGTCATTAGTGATTTAGCAGCACAGAGAAAATCCTACTTAAAAAGCTACCTAAATCAGTCACGTTATGGGCTTGCTCGCTTATATGACAGCAGCAAAGAAACAAGTAATTAAACATGAGTATAAACTTAAAATTAACATTAGCATTTCTTCTGGCGTTGTTACTGGCTGCCTGTAAATCTAGCGATAAACCAGATAGTTTAGCTGATATAGATGTAACCACCAGTAAAGACTCGGCAAGTAAGGTATTTATAAAACCTAAAACGGATGATGAAATTCGTGAGGCTTACACAAGCTACCTGAATAATGCCGGTGATGATGATAATGCACGACTCGATGCATTAAGTCGTCTTGCTGAGTTAGAGTTTAAGTCTAGCGATAAGCTACTCCAGCAACAGGAGAAACTCAGCCAGGAAGAAAAAGATAACTTTGATGACCGCGTGTATAATGCACGCCTGGATAAGACCATATCCCTGTTAAGTACTTCAATTAAAGATTTTCCAAAATCTAAGAACAATGATGCCATATTATATCAATTAGCTAAAGCCTATGATCAGCGTGGCGATCATGATAAATCGACAGATTCATTGGTTCAGTTATCCGAAAAATATCCTAAAAGTCCATTTTATGCAGAAGCACAATTTAGAATTGCAGAAAATGCTTTTTCTTTCCAGGATTATAGCTCGGCTGAATTCGCCTATACAGAGGTGATTACTGCAAAAAACAATGATGTTTTTTATGAAAAATCATTGTTTAAACGTGGCTGGTCTAGATTTAAGCAGCGTTATTATACGGATGCTGTAGATGATTTTCTTGAAGCCGTTTTAAAACATGAGTTTGATGAATTTGAAAAACTGGATAAATCAGAACGTGAACAGTTTAATGAATATTTTAGAGCAGTCGGGCTGGCATTTTCATACTTAGGTGGCTCTGAACCACTGCATGACTATTTTAAAGATCAGCCGGATTTTATTTATACTTACCATACCTATTCAATGGTAGCGGAAATATATTTAAAACAGCAAAGATACTCTGATGCTGTAGACACGCATCAACAGTTTATTAAATTTTATCCGAAGTCAGATAATATTCCCTACTCTCATTTAAAAATTATTGATATTTGGAAGAACAGCGGTTTTAGTAATAAAGTGTATGGTGCAATTGAGGGCTTTTACCTTGAGTATAACCCTTCAAGTCGTTACTGGAAAAACCAGAATGAAAACTCAAGTATAAACCGTGCTATTAGACGATCATTGAAAGAATATGTAGTTTTAATGACGGGCTATTATCATAATAAATATCAGAAAACAGCTAAAAACTCAGACTACCAATTGACAGAACGCTGGTATAAACGGTATTTAAAGCACTATAGTGCTTATGCTCAGAATGATAATATCTATTTTTTATATGCCGAGTTGTTGTCACAAAAGCAGAAATATAAAGAAGCCTTAAAATATTACGAATTAGCGGCTTATGATAATGGTTTGATTGTTAATAAAAAATCGGCTTATGCTTCAATAATAATAAGCGACAGGTTATTAAGCAAGCATACTAACGATGATCTATACCGTAAGAAACAAATTTCTTATGCGCTTAAATATGCCCAAAAATATCCACAAGATAAAAAAACCTATAAAATCATATTACATGCTGCAGAATTAGCATTCAAATCAACTGATTATAAGTCAACTATCGAGTTGGCAGATATTCTTGTTAGTAATAACCCAAAAAAGAAAAACATTTACATTAATGAGCTTAAAGCAGAATCATATTTTAAATTAAATGAATTTGCTGAGGCTGAAACATTATTTACTCAATTAATTAAATCAAATAAAACGAGCATTAAGCAGAAAAATAAATTTACAGATAAGTTAGCTCTTTCTATCTATAAGCAAGGTGAACTAGCCGAAAAAAATAAAGACCATCCCGGAGCCATTAATCACTTCTCTAGAATATCCATTATTGCTAGCAGTTCTAAAATAGCTGCTACAGGCCTATACGATGCTATAGCGCTTAATATGCAATATAAACAATGGAAGAGCGCTATAAAAGATATAAAGCGATTTAAACAACTCTACCCCAGAAATAAATTACAGGCAGATGTTTCTAAAAAGTTATCGGTTGCTTATTTAAGCTCAAACCAGGGAATTAAAGCAGCTGCAGAATTTGAAAAAATATCGTCTATGGGTGGAAACCTGGCTCTGAAATCAGCAGCACTATGGCAGGCTGGTGCATTGTATGAAGAAAAAAACAAACTCGATGATGCCATTCGATCATATAAGGAATACGCCAAAAAATTTAAAAAGCCCTACCCTCAATTTATGGAATCGATGTATAAGCTAGTCGATTTATATACAAAAAAAGGCAAAATTAGTAAGGCTAATGTTTGGCGTAAAAACATAATTAAAGAAGACAAAAGAGCGTTGAATAACGTAAAGACAGACAGAACCAAGTACATAGCTTCTTATGCGAACTTAGGATTAGCTCGTAGTGAAATGAATCGTTTCACCAAAATAAGGCTATCATTACCGTTAAAAAGAAGCTTGAGCAAGAAAAAGTCTGCTATGAAAAGTTCTGTTAAGTACTATGGTGAAGCATCGAAGTATAAAATATACGACGCAGTAACAGAGGCCACCTACTCTATTGCAGTGATATATAAGAAATTCAGTGTTTCACTTTTAGAATCAGATCGCCCTAAAAAATTAAATGCAGAAGAACTAGATCAATATGAAATACTGCTAGAAGATCAAGCCTTTCCATTTGAAGATAAATCGATTGAATTTTTTGAAATCAACTTATCTCGGGTTAAAGAGGGTCATTTTAACAAATGGATTAAGTTGAGTCATAAAGAACTATTAGATCTATTCCCTACTCGTTACAAGCGCGCACCAAAAGTAGACTCTTACGTAAATGTATTACATTAAAAATTGTGAATTGATAATGACAGATTTAAAAATATTATTGAAATTAACTGGGCTAGTTATTTTAGCTGGCCTCATATCATGTGCGGGTGAAAACACTAAGGAAGTCGACTCTGATATTAATAACGATACTACATCATCGGTGGTATCTACTAAATCAGTAACAAAGCGTGATCGCGAAAAATACCGAGATGGAATAACGGCACTTCATAATAACGAACTTTCAAAAGCACAAAGAATCTTTGCCGAATTTATACGTAGTCAACCCAAACTTGCAGGTGCATATACCAACCTGGCCCTTGTTTTCTTCAAAAAAAATGATCTAGAAAAATCATTTAAAACAGTTGAAAAAGCGCTTCAACTTAACCCAAAACAGCCTCAGGCACTTAATCTGAGAGCTCAACTTTATATCAACAATGGAAAAATCCATAAAGCAAAAGATGATTACTTACTTGCAATTTCAATAAAGCCGAAGTATGCAAATGCACAGTATAACCTTGCATTGTTATACGATATTTATATGCAAGAAATAGAATTAGCAATTAAACATTATAAACTTTATATGATGCTACTTAAGAAACCAGATGAAGCTACACTTGAATGGGTTAATCATCTGGAAGGTACTTTAAAAGATGCTTAGAATTACATGTTTATTATGCTTACTGATGTTATCAGCAACTGCATTAGCAGATGATAAAATTGAACTTCGCACAACTACAATCAAAGGAAATAAGGAATTACCTAAAATATTGTACGTTGTACCCTGGAAAGACATAAAGACATCTAAAAAAGCTGAGAGAAAACTTGTATTACATAGTTTATTTGGCGATTTATTTAATCCAGTGCTTCCATCTCAAGCTAAATAAATTAAAACATATAACGTTTCTAAAACCATAATATCTTATTGTATTATTTTTTTAGCGGTCCATCCTAATAATGTTTCATCAGGGTCTTGCTCCATTATATACCTGCCGACACTGCCCTCCATAATGATAGTGGGAATATGTTCTTGTAATCGAAAAAGTAATGTACCTTTAGCCTTTTCGGGGTTTATAGCTAGTTCACGAAACCTATAATGACCAGGCATAATTTCAGTATAAGTAGATTTTGATAAATCGGCACAGGATATCAATCCTAAAATATTTACGCCAAAATAATCGTCCCAAATTGTTTCATCTTCTGTGCTCTTAATAATAACAGGAAAAGTTTGTAAATTATCGACACCTGCACCTTGTAGCATTTTGAGAAATCGTTTAGACATAATAGTAAAACTACTTTTGAGAAAGTCACGCATAACATCACCAGCTTTACCATTGGTTGTAAACACCATTGGATTATCGACTGGCATCGTAATTAAGTCTCCCCCCATAAAATCCAGTTCAACTGGCAAATCAGCAGGTTTATGTATAAAAATTTCCGATTCATAACTTATATCATTAATCAGTGTATAGTACATACTCTGTATTCTCTTTATTCAAAATCTGGTTTATTGTTTGGTTCATCACTTTTTGTTTTTTCTTCATAATACATTTTTGCATATTTAGAAATAAAATAAGGCCATTTTTCAACAGGTGACTTCAATTCAGTTTTTATATCTTTTGATAATTTATCGAGCCATACATTTACTTTATAAGGTGGAACAAATGGATCTTTTGGCTTGCCGTCATCTTCCACACAGAATGGACACTCTTCTTGCTTATTAAGTATTCTTTTTTTTAATGCATCTAATTCATCCTTTATTGCTAATGGGTAATCCTGCCCTGCAGCATGCTCATGACCTTTGTGCTTTCCAATATGAGCTTGTCCTGATGCCATAGCAGGCTTCATTATCTCATATTTTTTTTCATCTGATTTATCTGCCCACGTACCTTTCGCACCTTTAAATTGATTAGGATAAGAGGGTAAGAAAACCCCATTTGCCGCATTATTAATAGTATAGCCAGTTTGACCTTTATATTTTCCATTTTCATTGGCGATGATTTTTTCAAGTGCTTCGCCTTTCATGATTTCGTTACCACTTATACAGTGATGAGCCTCATTTCCATAGTCACCGTAAATTGCATCATTATAAATTGAATCTGTACCTTTTAGCATTAAAGGATCGTTAGCAGTATCTCCACTTTGCCGTGGATAAACACCGTCTTTAGGTCTAGCTCCTTTTTCTTGAACACCTTCATTTCGGGTTGGATAGTTCATTGATTCTCGCAATTTACTGCTACTATTATCCTTCCCTTTAAAGGTTTTCCACTCATGCTTATCTTCTTTTCCAGGACAAAATGGGCAGTCTTCACTATCTGGATTATCCAAATGAATTTTTATTTTCTCAAGTAGTTCAGTCATTGTAATATCCTTTTGTTTCCTTGTTATTTACCGTCAATAAGTGAATAACAGAATATGCTATAAACGTAATTAAATTAATTTGGATAAACATATTGCAGATCTATTTGCCAAATCAGAAGAGCAAGATATTAAAACAGGGTTATGTAGTTTATTTTTTTTGTAGTCATTTAACGCAATTGAGATTAAAAGTGCCCCAGATGCAGCACCCACATCACCTACACAGTCAACCGGGTGAATATGTTCAATATCTGCATTAAATGAACTGCTGTTTCTTATACTAGCGACACCAAATTCTTTTATCGATAAACTCTCGCCGTTCACAGTTGAGTATATTGCGCTAATATTTCTGATAGCAGCATTTTTAATAGAACTTGTAAACGCATCCGCTAGGCCATCCCCAAGGTATGGCTCTTTACTATATCGATGACCTGCCTCGACACCAAAACCCGGCCTGTGAAGCGCTACTGAATACTTGGATTTTGACTTGTCTTGAGTAAGGAGTAAAAATGCGGCTCCCTCACCTGGTGCAAAAGCATCGCCTACATTTTCGGCAAGAATACGTTTTTCACTGTCTAGTACGCTAAGTAATGCAGGATCTAAATAACTATCTACTCCACCGACTAAAACATATTTAGCCTGGGTATTTTCTAAAAATTTGAATCCCAACTCAATAGCTTCAATTACACCTGCGCGGCCAGTAGCAAAATAACGACTGCTTTTTAAATCAATCTCTATTTCAGTTTGTGTTTTAATTAAGTTAAGTATGTCAGCTGTTACAGCTTGAGTAATTTCTGATAAATTTTCTGGACCTACTAAAAATAATGGTACGGGCTCACTTATCTTGGCCTCGGCTATAACTTCATTTAATGCTGGTTGCATTATGCGTAATAGACGCTTTACACGTGACGTTAAACCTGCATACTTTAACTCTTCATTTAATTCAGGCAGAGCTTCTTCAGGAATACTGGTACCCGTCATTGGGTAATCACGTTTATTATAAAAACTAATTGGACCATAGCGATTAATGCCAGATTTTATAGCTGCACATGTCATTTCAGTATTAGCGCCGGCCGCAGTTATCGTGCCAGTGGCCGCTACATATATTTTAGATAAAGCCGCCATACTATACAACGACCCTTGCGTGAGTGTTTTGTAATGGCATAGCTGAATTAGATAATGCCAGCTCAATCGCAGCCGCGTGTCTAAAGCGCTGGCTAGCATTATTTATTTTATCATTTAGTATTTCAGGGTTAATGTTTTGCCCTAAAAAATATCTGTGGCCAGAAATAAAGTTACTTCCATTGTGCATCCAGAAAGAAGAAATTTTTTCATAATCTGGCCACACTAAATTTTCATCCTCGTCCAGTGAAGTATCTTCATCCTCTGTGTTGTCATTAGGTTGAATATAAATATGAGCTGGTACTTCACCCGTAAGTTGGTGCTCTTCCAGATCAAAGCCCGTAATCATGGTAAAAGATTCAGCGGCTAACTTTGATATTGCAGATTCTTTCATTTTAAGTATTAACCAGTTAACCGCATGCGGATCACCCAAAACACCCGTTGCTCTTAGTATTGCACGTGTTTGCTCTTTATCGGCCGAGAGTTTAGAAATCCAGACCCTTGCTTGTTCGATAGGTAAAACACGAAAGGCAATATTTATTGCATTATTCTGATGCGAACCTATCTTGAAAACATAGGGCTCTAAATTATTAACGGCAGCCGTATTGCCTAAGAGTATTGAAGACCAACTAGCCCAGTATTTAATATCTTCATCTTCTGAGCTAATGGCCTCTTGCAGAGCAGGCATTAAATCCTGACGCCTGAGTTCACCAATTAATCTTAACGCTCTGCAGTACAGCCCTATATGCTCTTTACAGTCTTCACGCGCAAGCATTCTATTTAAGTGCTCACCCGGATTATCACGTCTAACGCTACAAACGGCTAATGCTAAATATTTATGATTCAGATCTTTACTGCTTAGGAATTTTTTAACCCAGGGATGAACATATTTTTCTGGTAGCCAACCTAAAGCTGAAACTAATCCTTTAAACGTTTCATCAGATGTTAATCCGACTTCGATGGCTTTTTGAATTTTTGATGCATCATGACTTTTAAATGCTATTACTGTTGCAGTAAAAACTTCACCGGGCTCCTCTAACTCAAGAGCTTCAAGGCAGATATCCCATGCAACTTCGACTGAGGTCATTAGCCCATCTAACTGAGCTTCAATACGCTCTTCTAACTCATAAATATCAGCTTTAGTATAATGGGGTTGCTCGACGGCTATTGAGCGAAGTATCCACAGGAATGAAGCTTCATCTACATATTGTTCATATATATCTTTATACGCTGTCATTTTGTTATTTGGCGCTATGATAGGGTTAGTTTGATAATTAGCTGCGGTATTCATTTAGGGTTTCGTATTTTAACCCACAATATTTTTTTTATTATGGAATAAAGGGTCGCCCATTCGGCAAACATTTTTTCCTTCAAATTTCACATCGAATGAATACATCATATATTCACACTCACCTTTAATCTTACTACTAATCACCCCTTTAAGTACGCCCGGCTCATCCCCCGTACTTGTACTATATTTAGCACCTTTTACCATTGGCATTTTACCGTCAGTTTTTACGGATTTAGGCCCTTTTGATGTATCAGATGATTTACCCATATTAGGATATGGGATAGGTACAACTGCAGGTCCAATAGGTGTTTTACATACATCAGGAAAAACAATACTCATACCGCCACTGCCCTTATGAGCTATCCCTCTAGAATTTGCGAAAGTTGTTTGTGCCATTAGGTTTCCTTGTGTCTTTACTATTGATTAACGCGACAATGATATAGCGATGTCTTTTATTTTTAACGTTTGTTTATCGCAGGGTAGTGCCGCTCTCCATACCATGCTCATTTGTAACTGGTTAGGTTCAATCAATAATGTTTCTAGATTAAATCGAGGATTTTTTTGCCTATTATTTACTTCAACTTGAGACAGCAAGTTAACTCGAGGTAGATTGAATTGCATATCGCCAGCAGAATGCATGTTAGTGATACGAACGGATTCACCACCTTCTAAATATTCAGGATAAATTAAATGACTGTGGGCCATGTTAAAAAAACGCTTGTCAAAATCTTTGGGTAAGTAAGGTGCTCGCTGTGTTTGCCACTTTTCATCATAAGTCCCAACAAAGTCTACTCTGGGTTTCCAGGTGGGTGAGCTAAAAGCAAAACAAGCAGGATCGGGTTGATCAGTATGTTGTTGAATTAACATTGCCGGATCTTCAAGATTCGGTAATGGTATGTCGTTCATTTCACTAATACTTCGTTTACCCGCAAAACCACTACCTACAGGATTTTTATTTTCTAAAAGATGTTCATTTTCATCGACAATATGCGATCCACCAAATGCTTTCTCATAGACTAATGGCATGGTATGAAACGGCTCAGGCGCAGTAATTCGGCCATCTTTCCAAACACGATCTCCAAATACACGTACTGTTTTATTTACTTTTCCTACTTCTAAATTAACGTCTAGCTGCTTAACGGGGTCTGCATTGGGTGAACACGCGTTACCAAGCATTATTATATCTGTTACCGGTTTTCCTATATGAAAATCTGATGCATATTTTATGCTTGATTCATTGGGTTCACCCCAGTATTCATCTGCTTCTAAAGGAGGCATTTGTTCATCTGTAAGGGTCCATTGTGAACCGATTTTAAAACTGGCTTTAACGATTAAATAGAGCGTGTCGATGCCATGCTCATTTGGAAACAGTGCCATACTAGCAGCAAAAGGAGTGCTATTTTTGAGTTGAAGCATATGGCTTATTTACCTTAAGTAGAATCTGTACAGCTAGTTTACCTGTACAGAGCCACCCATTATTCTGTTGACACCCGTTGAACGATTTAATAAATACTTACCACGAATTAATATTTTACCTGCCTTAGTAAGGGTAATACTTGCTTCGCCACATTTGAGAACAATCTCTTCTTTGCCTTCTAGCACAACTCTCTTCCCATCTAAATAGGCATCTTCTGTTTTTTCAGGTAAATCATTGTTTAAATTCTCAGATGTTAATATTGAATTTTCTTCTTCGAGATTTTCGTGGGCACTAAACTCAAAATTATCCAATATATCGTCTAACTGATTATGTATGACACCCATAATAATCGGTTTTTTAATGTTCCCCTCTTCGAACATTAATGCGACTTGTCGATCGGTTTGCTGTTGATTAAGTAAGACAGATGTTATTGCGACGATTGGGTGACTAGCTCTATTATAGGCGAAGTTAACGAGTGGCTTACCTTGATCATTCAACCCACTAAACACACCTATAATGATTTCACCCGGTGCTATATTATTCTCTGGAGCAGTTAAGTGTTCGTCTTCTAGTTGCTCATGATTTAATTCTTCTTGTTTCATATCACTTCACAACTAGTTAGTCGTAACCTTACTTCCTTTAATGGCGACATTTCCTGAGCCTTTAATATTAATATTTTTGCCACTAATGGTAATGTCACCATTTTTCTTCATAACAATTTGTGCGCTTCCTGTTTTAAGTGTTATCTTATCGTCAGCTTGCATCGTAATCGTTTTAGCATTCAAACCATATTCTTTGGTTACATCTTCTAAATATTGACCTTTGACTGTTTCTTTTAAATCACCATCAACAGAAATGGTCATATTTTTCACAATACTCTCAGTATGATTTGCACCCACATCAATCGTTTTGTTTTTCTTTATGGTTTCTGTTTGATTATTATTAACCGTTTTATTTCGATCATTTTCGATAGTTGAATTTTCATCATGCTTAACAGTTTTAGTTCTATCTTTATCAACGGTCAGTGTTTCATTATTCTCAACTTCTGTATCCATGTTTTTTTCTGCATGGATAAAGACTTGCTCTGAACCTTTTAAATCATCAAAACGTAACTCGTTACAGTTACTCGCTGTTCCGCTTTTAGTAGAACGTGTACGAATACCACTTTGAGTTTTAGAATTAAATGGAATTGCATTATCACCGTTATATACAGAACCGGTAACAATTGGGCGATCCGGATCACCATCTATAAAGTTAATGATAACTTCCATGCCGATGCGAGGAATAAATGAAGTTCCCCATCCAGCGCCAGCCCAGGGCTGCATTACCCGTATAAAACAGGTACTGGTTTCATCATTTTTACCTTCACGATCCCAGAAAAATTGCACTTTAATCCGACCAAGATCATCAATATAGATCTCTTCACCCGATGGACCAACAACGACAGCTGATTGAGGGCCTCTCATAACGGGCCGCTGGTGCGTCATCGGAGGGCGATAGTGGACTTTATCTGGAATACAGGTTAAATCGTTACCATATTCAGACTGGCTTTCGTTACCCGCCAAGTAACTATTATCATAAGCGTGATGGCGGATAGCCGTAATAATATAATTACCCTGCTCTTCTTTAACCGCATGCTTAGATAGCTTGAACTTACCGCCAGCATAAAAACTGCTACAGTCACTCGAAGCCTCTATAACATTAATAGGTGCTTCTTCTGCTTCCATGCGTTTTTTAGATAAATCTTTTATGCCCGCAAAATCGTGATAAGGCGTATATTCGTAATGTTCGAATTTATCAACATTAGCAAATTTGCTGGTCGATGCCGTGGTTTGTAACTGATCTTTAGGCGGAGACTTAAAGTCATAGTCATCTAAGCTCCACTTGCCTTTTCTAAACTCATAGAGATGTTCCCAGCGAGTGAGCTGAGAGTTTGGCTGATTGCCTTTAGAATAGGTTAAATCTGTTTCAGGACAAACTTGATATGCATTTGCCTGATCAACAATTTGCATTACGTGTTTGCCATCTTCATGTTTAAAGTAATATGCGATTCCATCTTCTTCGAACAGACGAGAAATAAAATTCAAATCGCTTTCGTTGTGTTGTACACAATATTCTCGGGGAGTTGCATTACCCGTGGCTTTGTAATCAAAATCATTAAAGCCCAGGTCTTTAAAAACTTTTGAAATAATATCTTTCGTGTTCATTTCCTGAAAGATACGATGATTATTAGTTTTAGATAAAAACCATAACCAGGGAACCATCGTTAAACGGTAAACGCGTAAATTGTCAGACTTGATTTCACCATACGTAAACCGGCTTATATAGCCGTTAAATGATCGGTTTTGATCGTTTTGAATGGTGATATCAACGGTCTTGCCAATGAGTTGATCTGGCTTAATCGCGTGATTAGTGGAAAGAACTTCAATTTGAAATTCGAAAAGGTCAGAAATATATTCTGTGCCTTCAAATGAAGTCAGCAATAATTCATCTTTAGGTAAAGGAGATGAAATTGAAATTAATCGTGTATCTTGAGTTAAATCACTCATGAAAAATAAACCCTCGTAGCGAGGCTATATAAGAAACCTCTTCCATGGGTAAAAAGAACCATATTGTTATTAGATTTATAAATTGCAACTTCAGGTTTAATTTAATAAACCTGAAGTTGCAATTTAAGATATAAGCTGTTGTTTTAAATCAGCATCAAAATGCTTATTTAAATTAGCTGCTTATAAAGGCTTAGCACTTTCTAAATCATAACCCACACGCTGTGGATTACCAGACTTATTAGTCTTATCAAAGTCACTGTAGTTAATCATAATTTTTGAGTAACTTAATGTGATTGATTCCATAGGCTCGCCTTCAGAATCGGCAGAAATTGAATAACCACTAACTAGTACGTCAGTTAGTTCGTAATCCATATATTCCTGTACTTTATCAGCACCAGTACGTACGAATTTGATTTTTACTGTTTTACCAGCATTGCCCGTAACAGCTTCTTTAAAGATTGCAGTAACAGAGTTATCAGCAGCTTTAGAAAGCGTAATTTCGCTCAGACTAGGACGTGTAGACTCACGGTTAGTCATGTTACCAGCTTCCATAGAAATGCCACGGCCAACGCCAAACTGTACAGACATAACTGCAATGTGGTCTTTATAACCATCAGCTGTTACGTTGCCTTTGATGTTTTCATACTCAAGATAAATAGCCATTTAGTCTTTCCCTTCTTTTTTAGTGTTGTAGTTAAGTGTTTAAGATAATAGTGCATTATTATAATACTAGCAATGTTTAATGCGAAGTTTTTTTATGATGTAATTCAAAGATTTAGCTGAGTTTCATACAATATACACCAAATCCCTACAAGCCTCATCAAAAACTATACTGAAAGTCGAAAACCAGTTTAAAACTGTCATCAGGCACATCAATTTCCGGATTTGAGAACTTTTCATTAATTGGAAACGCAAACTGTATGTTTCCGTGAACATTACTCATGTAGTTGAATTGAAACCCAAAACCTGCATCAAACAGCTGCCCTGTTTGATCCTTTTCTCCACTAGCCGTCGCTAACGCCTGACCCCAGGCGGCATCAAAAAATATAAAGGGCTGCAGTAACTTACGTAAATTGCTGCCACCGATCGTCATATCAAAGAATTTTGGTGAATCAAATATCCAGTCTAAACCCGTATATGCTGCATTATCAGCTGCAAACTGATTTACCGGATAACCACGTGCACGAGACGGCCCAGCTAATGAATATTGGTTTATTGATGATAGCGCCGAGCTAGCAGCCTGTAATGATGCTCGATATATAATACGAGAACGAGCATCAACAAAGGGTACCTTTAAAAAAGTCAGCAATGAATAATTGAGATTAAACATGTAGTAATTTTCATCTTGCTCACCATCAAAACCGTCAACAAATTTTCCAGATACCAGTTTGAAGTCGCCCTGATGAAGAATTTTACGTTTTTCATCTAGTTCGTCATAACGTAAGACAAAGGATAAATTATTAACAATATCATCAAATTGATCACTATCTGCGCCACCTACTCCGCCCAGTCGTGTTTGTGACTCTATGTTGTCATAGATTAAATCACCATAATAACTGGCTTTTCTGCTACGTTTAAAGGTATATGAAGCTGTAATATCAGCTTGAATTGTTTTGCCAAAGATACCCAGATCATCTATCTCCGAGTTTCCAGGGCCTAAAACGAAATCATTGGTCGACCCACCAATACTGAGTTTAAAGCGAGGGCTGAATAACCGGCTACCATAGCGGATTTGATAATAAGTGGTATTACTCGGTTTGCCCGTTAACAAAGTAGAAACCTGTAACTGATCGGCATTACCCAGTGGATTATGTAAAAAAAATTCGCCATATATCCTGTAAAGACCGGTTTGCTCCGAACCGTGATTATCGAAACGAACATTAGCATCGTATTGTGTTTCGTTTTTTACATTAATGTTGAGTTTGGTATCTCCCACCTGTGCGCCGGGCTGAAAGAAACCAGTAACAAGCACACCGGGGAAATCATTAATAAGATATAAATTTTCTTCTACAGCCGAGCTGGTAACCGGCTGTGTGAGCATATCATCGAAGGTTGAACCAAGGGTATTGACGTCATAATACGCATTATCATGCACCTCCACTTCACCCAATGTTCCGAGTAGTAGCGTCAATGTTACAACCCCGTCACGCACTTCCTGTTGTGGAATATAAGCCTTCGCTAAAATAAAGCCGCGCTCACGATAAAACTGGGTAATTCTATCTGCAACCGTTTCAATAGTGCCTAGGGTAATACCCCGGTTAGAGCGTTGTTCACGAATCAGCCAAACTAACTTTTGCACTTCCAGATCAGATACATGCCGCTCTATCGTCTCTTCTTCAATCTCAACCAGCAGCGTGGAGACTTCTTCAATCTCCGTTTTAGTAAAGCCCGATTCTTCAATTTTATATTCCTGCATTAATTCAAAGCGAATACTTTCAATTAATTTGTCTATTTCTTTTTTAGTAATCCCGAGCTCTGGATATTCAACGATACCCTGTAATTTAAATTTTTCTACATTGAGGCGTGGTCCGGACTCGGGGTCGGGGTCACGATCTCGAACGCTGGGAACATCCAGATCTTTAAGCATGGATTTACGCTCAAGATCGGGCATCTCGGTAATTTCTGGCATCTCCAGAAAGCCTGCCCAACTGTTAGACGATAGAAAAAATACCTGAATGGTAAGTAGTAAAAGTGTCAGTACCCTGTAATGCAAAACTAGCCCTGCGTATCGATTTCTTATTAGTAATTTATGATTAGTCTCTGTTAACTTCTTATTGATATTAACGATTCTTTATCATCCTGATTGGCGCCGAATTATATCCCTTTGTAAAAAATATTGCTTAACAAAAAAATTAACAGCTGTACCTATTTAAAATGTCATTTTTATATATGTTACTTATTTATTGTAATTTAGCGTCTTCTTCAAGTTCATCTTCGAAAAGCTGATCGCGTGGCATACGAATAGAGATATCTTGCAAACTGTAGTTTTGCAGGTCAGTGAATATTGCCGGATCGATATCGCCTAACGATTCAATTTCAACCAGTAATTCACCCGCAATTGCATTAAGCACACCCAGAGCACTTACATCTACACCTGTTGTGGTTAGATTAAGTGGCTCTTCAGGATAGTACCTTGCGGCTACCCTGCGGGTATCTATAAAGATGAAACTGGTTTCGCCAGGAATACTATTTTTAGATTCAGGCACATCGAATACTATCGGTCTAAAAGAACTACCAAAATCACCATTTAAACCAAAGAAAGTAGCCTGATTAGCCGTGATATCCTGGTTAATTAAACTTCCATCCGGGGTCGCTACTGGATCTATTCCAGATATAAAAGACCCTGTTCCAACAAAACTACCGGTAGTAGATACCATAAATAATATACCGGTATCTCTGTCAACAATAATACTGTTTGGGTTAATCAGAAAATCTTCATCTGTTCTTATATTTGTTTTGCCACCTGGATCACCTGCAAATGTTCGCACTGTATCATTTTGTAACGCAATAATTTCCAGATCACCCGCACCGGCTTGATCAATCCAGACCGAACCTGAACCAGAGTTGATGACATCCATAGTACTGACCTGAGTTTCAATCCTGTTGCTCTCACTACCCATGCCCGCCCCTGTGCGGGTCATCATATTTAAAGCTAGAAAGTTTACTTCCTCACCATTAGCATCATTAGCATCAACGATATTAGCGGATGTACTAACGCCGGCAGTGCCATTAACGGCCGACAACAAACCAACACTAACCGTACCATCCGCATTGTATTGAATACTTCCGTCAGTAACAGTAGTTGATGTTGTTGGTGTCGTCATAGCAATGCCTTGCGTCGAATTAAACGTCACATCATTCAGTACATTTATGTTGCCAGCCTGATTTATTCCTGCCCCATTGACGGTTAAATCGCCTGTAGTCAGGGCGATATCCCTATTTAAATTAGCAACGCCCGATGTGGCATCAAGAACCGTATTACTGTCTGCATTAAGCAAACCATTAAGCGTTAAACCGGTAGACACAAGTTGATTATCAATCGCACCATCTGTTGTAATGTCATTCGTAAATACCGCCGCTGCACCACCGCTATTAATATCAAAATTCTGAGCCGTAATACTGCCGTTAACCATTAAACCTTCAGAAGCAATAGTGAGTAAACCTGGTGTAGTAATGGATTCAACTGTTGTTAAACCCGCACCTGAATCTAATGCCACACTGGTTGCAGAAATATCATCGGCAATACTTAATGCTCCCGACATAATATCAATAGCACCCGCTGCATTTAACTGATCAATAGCTAATGCATTTGTGGCATTTTTTATCGTGACATTATTCGCGTTTAATATAGTAATTAAATTCATATTATTGGCACTTTCAAGAACAATATCCTGTGGCACGAATGTGGACGTATTTATGGCATCCAGTGTCGTTAAATTACCCACCGTAAATGCCGCGTTTTGTGAAATGGCACCGCCTGAGGTAATGCTTAAATCGGTAGTAATATTGAGTTCATTGATGTTAGTCGCCAGCGTATTAACGATTTCAACATTATCAAGCGCAACACCGGCGGTTGCTGCTGAAAAAGTTAATGCGCTTGCCAATGCATTTGATGAATTTATTAACTGAATCGTACCTGCATTCGCGGTGGTGAATGATGCGGTGCCGTTAACAACTAAGGCACCACTCATCAATGCATTATCTGAGTTTGTTATATTACCGGTAGAAGTCACATCAAGATTACCGGCAATTAAGCCCGAACGAATGTCGAGGCCATTAGCATCTGTATCCGCTTCAACTAATGTTACGTTTTGAGCATTGATGATATTAACCTGGTTAAACTCATTTGCGGTTTCATTCAGTTCAACATTGGTTGCACTCGCTAGTGAACCGGCGGTTAAACTGGTTAAGCCGCCAACGCTTAAAGCAGAGCCAGTCTCATCGGTAATATTTCCATTTAATGATGTAATATTTAAATCAGCCAGTATGCTAGAGTTTTCACGACCTGCTACTGATGAGCCAACATTAATATTATCTATATCAGTAACATCAACCGTAGCCGCGTTTACAAACACAATATCATTAAAGTTGTTTGCCTGGTCATTAAGTCTCACGTTGTTCCCTGACGCATCAAACCAGGCAACTCCACCAACAACAAGACTTCCAGAATCATTTGTTATTGCATCACCGGCTATCACATCCAGATTATTAGAAACGATAATATTACCTAAATCAAGGGAGCTGCTATTTGCAATCGTCACATCCATTAGCGATGTACTACTGTTTGAACTAAATGAAACACCACTCTGAAAATTATTAAGTGGATTATCCAGAGATATAGAGGTATTAGCGTTTGAAAAGAATGCTGCATTGCCAGTAATAAATAACGCATTAATTTGCGAAATACCCGTTGCGCCTTTTGATTTAATATCAAACGTTCCGCCTACAGAGCTGTTTAATAAAACAATATCATTCGAGTTAGTTAAGGCAACAGCCCCCACACCGATATTGGTTAAACTGATTTGTCCAGTAAAACTATTTAGCTCATTTTTTAAATCAATTACACCTGCACTCGTACTTATGCTAACCAGACTCGCATTTACATCCTGCGTAATAGCATTGATTTGGCTAACACCATCAGTTGCTGTAACCGTAAAGGTGCCTGTGCCTATGTTGGTAGCACCAAACACAATATCATTAGCGTCATTAATTGAAACATTATTAGCACCCGTATCATTTAACGAAACCGCGCCATTGAAGTCATTGTTTCTATTAAGGGTAATAACACCACCGCCTGCATTAAAAGTGACTGCGCCAGCTAAGCCAGCAGATGGCTTAGCCTGGTTAAAACTTGTTCCGCCCATTTGGGTAACACCGCTTGCACTAGTGTCGCCCGCTAAGCCGGCAGAAAGAGTAAATACACCCGTGCCAATATTGATATTACCTAGCTGAATAGCTGTTGCATCGTGAACTACAACAGAACTAGCATTTGCCACACTAAATGCACCAAAATCATTTGTGTCTGCATCCAAAGTGATTGCACTACTGCCAGCATCAAAACTTGCACTATTTGCAGCAATTGTGCCTGAATCAGTAATTGTGCCTGAGGTAACAAGAGTCAATGCATTGTTTGTATTGATATCACCTAAATTAGTATCACCCGAATTTACAACATCAATTGAGCCATTAACGGCAGAAAGATTTAACCTGCCAGACAACACATTTGTCGAAGTACTTAAATCTATTGACCCATTGGCTGCGCTAAGGTTGAGTAATGCTGCACTGTTTAATACCGTTGTAGATTGAGTAATATTCGTATCTGCAACCAGTGTTAACGTACCATTTAATTCAAGGTCAGTAATAGCAACTGAATCAGCTTCTTGAATATTTATATTATTTGCAGCATTAACTGCGTCGCTGTTAATAATGGCTAAATTATCAATGTTCGTTAGCATAGGAGATGTAGTTAACTGCACCGTATCTAATGTTAATGTCGTGGCAGTCGTTGTAAAGCCAGCGCTTGAAATCGTCTCAGCGCTGAGCAACACATCATTAGTGAAATTAACATCACCACCTAAATTAATAACATCAGAAGTGCCATTACCCGCAATAATGTCGATGCCATTTTTGTTAGAGTAGGTAACTTCGGTAAAGGTGGTTGGTGTAACATTTTCAATTACACTAAACGTAGTGGAGTCAAAATTGATCGTGTCGTTAGACGTTGTGCCATTAACAATTAACTTCGACGCATTAACATTGTCGATTACAGTATCAACATTTGCATCAACATAATCAACACTAAAATTAATAGCATTTGCATTGTTTACAAAATCATAGTTAATGACACCAGTAGCTGCATCTGGTGTAAATATAGCAACATCAAAATTGGAACTGTTCGCAGCACTTTCAAATGAAATTGTATTTAAGCCTGTTCCACCATCAAAAAATATACTACCGTTACTAGCAGAACCATCGAGATTTATAGTCAGTGTGTCATCACCGCCACTGCCGAAAACACCACTTTTAACGATCAACCCTGTATCAGGATCATTTACGACTTTGGTCGCCTCTATAAAACCACCGGCATTAACAACAAATGTGTCAACCTTGGCTGTAACCTGATTGTTGTTAGGGTTAACATAATCATTACCACCAACAAGAATATTAAACCCTTCAAATGTAAATGCGGGTAATGAGCCATCCTGGTCTAATACCGTGCCATTATTCTGGCCTGTTATGGTCCACAGATTATTCGTGTCATTTGCCGTTAATGTGCTGTTATAACCATTACCCGTATAACCTTCTATACCATCAAAACCATTAATGGTGCTAACGGTAACTGTAACTTTATCCTGAATAGATAGGTCGATGGTATCACCACCATTAAGAGAATGTGCGCCACCATCTAATAACGAGGCAATTTTACTGTTGTTATCGACAAAGCGGAATGCATCATCATTGGAGCCACCAATAACTCTGTCAAAATTTGTAAACTTAACCACACCTTCATTATCACCTGTGGGTATGCCTGGGTTAAACATGCTTGCATCACCCACTGCTCCACGGTTTAGTCCATCAATTATCCACAGCTGTTTAACATCTGCACCTAACAATGTGTTTGAAACCGTGGTGACGGGATCAGTGACTGTCGGTGCTTTTATTGTTTCTATGCTATTCGTATTGAAAAACTCAAGGCTTGTAGGTGTAGTATCAGTGGCACCAAGTTTAACGGTGATGCTGGTCACTTTTGGTGAGGTGACTGGAATAAAGTCAACGGTATCTATGCCTGACCCTCCATCTATTAATCCAGAAACATTACCCGCAGCCCGCACATAAAATAGATCGTTAGCGGCACTGCCAACTAAATTTTCAACAAAAGAGTAGCCTAAGCCAATGTTGCTAGTATCATCCGTTAAACTGCCACCATCAGCGGCATCTATTAACCAGGTGTTATTACCCGTACTAGCAGTCAAACTGTCAATTCCATCGCCACCATTTATAGTGCCCGCGAACTGATCAGTAGATAAAGCAAACTGGTCAGTGCCGTCGTTACCTACCAAGCCTTCTATTAAACTAAACTGAATAGTGCCTTTAAGCGTGCCCTGTCCTGCTCCTGTTATATTCCAGTTATTTGTAGTGGCGTCGGTTTCGGTGGCTAACTCAATTGAGTCTGTACCAGCACCTGAGCTACCTTCAATTAAACTTGTAGTAACAACATCAGCTAATATAAATCTGTCATTTGTGATATTTGCAATAAGTTTATCCATACCGGTAAATGTAATCGTTGTATTTATATTGCCATCAAAATTCTGAGTTATATTCCAGATATTACCCGCAGCGACTGCACCACTCGTAATTGTGTCAGTGCCTACGTCACCTGTAAGCAAAGGTTTCAATCCGTTATAAGTTCCTGTAGTGACTAAGGATGAGAGTACAAAAACATCATTATTAATGTTGCCATTGTAAATATCCATTTCACCAAATAACAGTGTTAAGTTATTTAGGTCACCTGTGCCGTTGCTAGTTATGTTCCATGCATTATTGCCAGCGGGCGCATTGATTGTGTCCTGGTTGGTTGTGCTACCTGAAATATTTTCGATGCCGTTGTAGCTAAGGTTTGTATTGTAGGAGCCATCGTTTATATTATTGGCTAAATCCCAGGTAATGTTAGCGGTTACACCCGCGGCACTAATTCTATCTGTGCCTGTATCTGCAACCGGTGATAATGGGTTGGCCGGGTAAGCTGCATTGTAGCCAAAAATAGTTCCGCTTAAGGCAGAACCAATTAAATTAAAGGTATCGTTTGTTGCGCTTCCGTAGAGTGTTTCTATACTGGTGAAAGACGTATTGGTATTTAGATTACCATCGAGGCCTGATGTTACATTGGCATCAATATTATCCCAGACATTTCCACCCACTATGCTGGTTTCAAAGGCGGTTATTGTGTCTGAGCCAGCACCGCCATTTAGCATTCCATTAAATACATTATCAACGGTAATAATAAAGTCATCATTACTAGTGCCCTGCCCATTTAAGGTGGTTGCATTAGTAAAGTTAATTCTTTGGCCACTATTAATTAAATAACCAGAATCGACTGATTCTATATACCAGGTATTAGTGCCTGTTGAGCTACCATTAAATACACCATCATTCACCCCTATCGTTTCAATATTTTTAATATAGATAAAATCAACAGACGCATTCGTTGCTTCAGCAGCTGATGCAACAATATCATAGGTAATGGTATTGGAAAGGAGGGAGTAATCTACTTTATCGCCAGGGTTAACCGTCGGATTAGTAGAGCCATCAATTAAGCCTCTTAATGAACCGGTAGTTGCTGTTTCAGTAAAGGTAAATTGATCATCACCCTCACCGCCGGTTAAATTTTCAATGCCATTAAAATTAACCGCCAAATTAGTTGAGGTTAATACACCCGAATCAGTATCTGAAATATCCCAGAAGGTATTTGCAGCAAATGCTGTCGTCGCATTACCCAATGTTAAGGTGTCATATTGCGTTAATCCCGCACTACTACCCCCATTAAAGGTCATTGCAGTGGTAATATTATTTGTTGTAATTATGAATTGATCAGATAAAGTTCCACCGGTTAGCGTTCCAAAGTTTGTAAATTTGGTAAGCCCCTGTACCGAAGTCGTGGGTACTACATCACCTGTGAAAGTAGCAAGTGCGCCAACTGCACCTGCATTTTGTGCGTCAATAATCCATTTATTCTCAGTATTAGCGGCTAATAAAGAGTTAGAGCCATCAACGTTCCCGTCAATCTCTTCAATATTCGTTGAGCGCACATCAGCAACGACAGCTACATCAAGACTCACGCTTTTGTTTGAAAGTTGACTAACATCTAACCTGTCAATAACACCGGCATCGTTACCACCATCAATTAATCCTGCGAAGGTGCTGGTCGAATCAAAGAATGTAAAAGTATCTCCTAAACTTCCACCCGTAAGGGTTTCCATGCCATTAAAAGTTAAGGTCGCAGTAGAAGTTAATGTGCTATCTGTTGTTCTTATAGACCAGTCGTTAACAGCATCTGCTGCAGTCAATGTATTGGAGCCTGTACCACCATTAAGATTACCTGCAAATAATTCAGTTGTGAGTGTGAAATTATCGGTACCGTCATTACCTACCAGGTTGCTGACAGCCACAAAGCTTACGGTCTTATTGGTGTCGGTTTTAACGGTGCCGGCATCTGCCCCGCTTACATTCCAGGCATTGATATTTGAAGCTGTGTCAGCCGGGCCCGTATCGGTAAATAACTCAAGTGTATTTGAACCACTGGTGCCACCATTAATGTCAGCCGTTGTTACCGCATCATAAATGATAAATTTATCATTTACAGAGTTGTTACCTATTTGTCTGTTAATGCCTGTAAATGAAGCGGTTGTATTTAAGTTACCTGCATAGTCACCGGTGATTTCCCATTCATTACCGCCAGTGAGTGCACCACTGGTGAGAGAGTTGTCACCTCCAGCTCCGCCATCTATCGATCCGCGTAAGCTGCCATTGGTGGTTGTATTTGTTATCACGAAACTGTCGTTAGCCAAGTTGCCCGTTAAGGTTTCAATACCATCAAATGAGATGGCAAAAGTACCTGTCCCAGCTGTGTCAGAAATGTTACCCGTATCTTCGTCACTAATCGTAAAGGTTGATGCAATATTGGCACCGGTTAAGGTGTCGAATTCTGATGCATCTGCACTAGCACCACCACTCAACGTCATCTCATTAGGTAAGGCTGTTTGTGTAATAGTAAACTCATCAACAACATTATCAGCACCGGTTAATGTTGTGAAACCCGTAAAGCTTGCATTAGTGACCGTATTACTCACTGTGCCTGCACGGTCACCAGTGATATCCCAGCTATTTGTGCCTGAACTTCCGGCAAGTAAAGTGCTGTTAAATGCGATGTTTGTACTGGCATTAATTTCGCCAATACTAATAACATCTAAGAAACCATTGGTAGTATTCGATGCGCCTTCCAACTGAACAGTTACGGCTTTACCCGTTCCGCCAGTAATTAAGCCAGCGGTATAAATATTTAATATATTTGTGCCGGTTCCACCATTTATTAATCCAGTAACATTTCCACGGGTTGCATCATCCACACCGGTATTATCATAGATATTAAAAGTATCAGCCGCTGCGCCACCGGTTAAATTAATAAAACCAGAAAATACTAAATCATTACCTGAGTCGTCTAGGACAGAGCCCGCATTTTCTGCGGTCACACTCCAGGTGTAAATCGCGGTACTCGTACCTGCGCTTAATGTACTAATTCCATTACCAATAACCTGTTCAAAGTTGGTGCGGCCATTTCCATTAACCCCACCTGATACATCAAATGTAAAAGCAGCGGTATTTTGTGATAAATCTATACTGTCATTCGTACCTGCACCGGCATCAACCGAACCACTAACATTAAAGGTTCCAAAATCAAAAACATCGTCACCTGATCCTGACGTGAGATTTTCTATGCCATCAAATGTAATGCTGAGAGCTGAAGCGGGTTCATCAGTCAATGTTCCATTATTATCTGCTGTTAGTGTCCAACGGGTGTTAAGTGGCACTCCTGAAATATCAGGCCCAGTTAAAGTATCGTATTTTGTATTATCGGTAAGATCAGTGGCAAACGCGCCTCCAGTAAGAGTCATACCTGTTACAGTGTTGGAAAGCACTTCAAATCTATCCGCATTTGAATCACTGCCCGTCAGTGTATCGAAATTACTAAATGCGGTAGTACCTTCTGCAAGAGCAGTGTCAGTTGCTGCGAGTGAGTTGTCACCAACGCGGCCTGCCCCGGTGGCATCTATAAACCAGTTGGCATCAATATCAATTCGACTCAGCAATTCATTACCAGCTACAGCGCCACCATTAATTTGCTCTATGTTATTGACTTCCAGAACACCAACCGTTGCATTTGTACCCGCTATAGCGGCTGGATCATTTAATTGAACCGTTGTAGCAACAGCAGGTAAATTAAGCACATCAATATAGCTATTATTACTGTTTGTGCCACCGTTTATTAAGCCTGAGATTGTTCCACCCGCGGCAACTGTAAATGTATCTGTTACTGCATTACCACCGGTTAAGTTTTCAAAACTGGAAAAAGAAACGTTACCATTTAAACTATTTCCATTGTTTGGATCTATGATCCAGGCATTTTCATCTGGGGTAGCGGCTAAAGATCTATCTGTACTAATTAACGTGTCAACACCTGAGCTACCAATAATATTTATTTCACTTGTAAAATCATCTGAGTAATTAATGGTAACCGTACCACTAGGGCTGCTAGAACCAACTAAACTTAATTGTGAAATTACCGTAGGTGCAACGGTGCCACCTCCAGTAGCTGTACCAGATGCAGTATCAATATCACCATCTAATGTTATAGTTGGCGTACCACTGACGGTATCGTCTGTTGCCGTGATTGAAACCGTGCCAGCACTACCACCATTGTTAACACCTGAGCCAATTGCATTGGTGCCATTACTTGCAATCGCACCAATAACTATATCAGTAGCCGCTAAGCTTATATTGCCACCATTAAAACCCTGAGTATCTGTTAAAGAAATATTCCGACTACCACCTTGTGACGATATAGAAGTGACATTGATCTGATCAGTTGTAATTAAAGTGACATCACCGCCACTGTAACCCGGCTGGTTAATTGAAGCTTCCCCACCCGTAGTAATTATATTGGCAATGTTTATTGCGCCATCCGAATTAATAACAACCGCACCTGAGTTACCGGCTAAAGCAAAACCGTCTTTGTCATCATTTAATGCATAAGCCTCATCACCCTGTGTATTAATATTACCGGAGGTAAATGAAGTGTTATTAGCATTGACTGTTAATGCATTGGCAGTGATAGAAGCATTGACAGCATTAATGGCACCACTGGCGGTGATATCAATTGAGCCAGTGCGAGTGGTGGCACCCACATTTGCATCAAAATCTAAATCACCCGCAGTCAGTGTAAGTGTTTCAGTTCTTGCAGTTGTCCCATCAACTGTGCCAGTAAAATCAATTTTAGCTATGCCTGCATCAATAGCCGTGCTTTTTTCTAAAACGGTAGAACCATTGAATGTAATGGCTCCGTTGTTACTATCAATAGAGGCAGCATTAATATTTATCTGCCCACCATTCGTATCTATATCAGAGTTAAAATTAAGTGTTAAGGTGCCGGCATCCGCAGTTTGGTCTGCATCTATATTAATATCGTTATTAGCATTTAAAATCAATGTTGAGTCGGCACTGGCTACTACATCATTGGTCAGTGTTATATCTGAATTTATGCCCGTATCTGTCACTGCGTTAACGGTATAAGTACCACCCGATAGCGAAGTTGTACCCATAGCAAAGCTATTGTCATCACGTATGGTTATTTCTGTAGCGGCCGAACCGCCAGAGTTGCTTACATTAACTACACCAACAAAGTCATTACCCGTGTTGTTGACGATTATGTCACCATTGGTATTTGTAAAGTTTGTAATACCATTAACAGCTAAAGTGCTTCCAGCAAACTGTGAAATACCGCCATTTAAAGCGGTAATATCAAGACTGCCGGTTCCTGTAATATTCGAGTTACCAAGTTCAATTGAATTAATATCAACAATACTTGCCGCACCAGAACTTGTAACTGAAACCGCTCCGGTGAAATTATTAGTGCTATTAGTTAAGGTTATATTAAATGTATCAGAGTCAAGTGCTGTTGTTCCACCAATAGTTAATGTTCGCGCAACTGGGGATGTATCTTGAAAAATATCACCCGCAGTTGTTGTAACAATTAAGTTTCCCGAAATAGTTGTTATGTCACCGAGCCACGCACCGTGGCCATTAGATATACCATTTGTTAAGATAGTGACCGCTCCAGAACCAGATGATATTTGACCGTTATCGTAGTCATTACCAAAGTATCCATTGGTTACAGTTAAGTCTATTTTACCTGTCAATGAAGTCGTAATATTATTTCGGGATAAAACATGCCCAACAGAATCAATTTTAATATCTCCACCATTAGCATCGATATTACCAAATATACCGCGAGTATTAAAATTGGTAGTTGAAAACCAACCAAAAAAATCTTCTGCTTTAGCAGTAAAGTTACTACCACCCGTATTAATCGTGCTAAATATTTCTATTTGGCCAGTATTAGCATTTAATATAACTTCAAGTTGATCAGCACTTGCTGTTGATGAATCACCTATTGTTGTTACAAGAATATTTTCATTAGCATTAATTGTAAGCTTACGATCTGTTCCAGAAGCCGCAATACCATCAAAATCTACAAATTGATTAACAACGACATCATTTGCAAGAGAAGTAATAAGAGGATTCGCATTTTCGGCAGTTAAAGTTAAACTATTTAACAATGAAAAAGAATTAGTTGGAGCAATAACAACTGATCCGCCTTCTACCACTCGTGCAGCGGAAGTGCCAACGAGAATATCTTGAGAATTGAGAATGATGGAATTGTTAAAACCTGCTGTGCCATTTGCTCCGCCATCAACACCGTCGCCACCTTTTGAGATTATATTGCCACCAATAGTAACCAACCCGCTACTAGCTGTAATATCAACTTTTCCTGCATTACCGCCATTTGTACTTGAGGCTGATGATAATGCACCACCTTTACTACCGCGTGCAGAAAGCTCACCATTAAAAGTAATATTATTTCCACTAGAATTTAAATTAATATCACCACCAGCAAAACCGTTTGTATCTGCACTCGCCGCACCACCATCGGTTGTAATAGCACCTACAGTTATAGCGCCAGTTGAAGCAACATTAACGACACCCCCTGCTGTATCAGCCGCACCTGTTGTTGTAATAGCAAAATCATTGGTGGTAAAACTATTTGATTCTTCAACAATTACACTTTTAGCAATTACCCCGCCGCTACCAGCAGCGGTACCTAATGTAATAGCACTTGCAGAGGTAATTTTAAAATCACCTAGACGACCTGTATTTACATTACTGCCATCTTCAAGCGTGCCCATTGCACCATCGATATCAACATTGTCAGCATCAGTAGTTAACGTTAAATCATAAGTGCCGGAAGTATCTGAATTAACATCTCCTGTAAAAGTAATGTGGCCAGTGTTTGTTCCTGATGTTCGCCCTGATGTTGTAACCGTAATACCATTGCCCAGAATGACATTACCTGTAAAAGTAACATCACCTGCAATACCATCGCCACCACTAACGACAGTAGTGCTTGAAGATCTTAAAACGCCGCCCTGCGAAGTAATTGAACCATTTAATGTTATGTCAGTAGCATTAAAGCCAATAGTACCAGCATCGCCTCCACGCTCTTGGTCAGCAGCACCTAAGGTATTTCTCCAACCTCTACCACCGATAGCACTGACAACACCAACTGATATATCCCCTGCTGTTGCATTAAAGATTAAATTACCTGCATCGCCACCATCTTCATGGTCACCGGAATCGCCAGCGGCATCTCCACCATCTAAACTAACACCTTGCACAGAGATGCTTCCAGTTGAAGAGGTAACAGTCAAAACACCGCCATTGCCGCCTTTATTCTGATTATTATTGTTGTTACGCCTTGCGTCGCTGCCATCTGCAATAATATTACCTGCTACCGTTATCGTACCTGGAGATAATAACGTGATGTTACCCGCATCACTGCCATCATTGTCACTTGAAACAGGGCCAGCGGAAGTTGTAAGTGCGCCAACACTAATAGTACTGGTTGCATTGGTTACAGCACCCGTACCGCTACCATCACCTAAACTTGCTGTAATTTTAATTTCACCACCATCATTATCAGCAGTAGTCGGTGTTGTATTGATATTACCGATATCTACACTTGCGCCTTCTATCTCAACCGCACCGCCATTAGTTTGAATGGTGTTGGTTTTAACATCCATTGAGAACGCGCCCACGCCATCACCATCGGCATCCGCAATAAATACGACGGAACCCGCATCACCTATGTTTTTACCATTTTGTTGAAGATTTAATGTGCCATCAAATGTGCTACCGATGCCATCACCTGAATCAGAGGCCAGGTCTTCTATGGTGATATTATCCTCTGCTTGTAATATTATGCTGGTGCCGCTGGAGATACCTTCTAATTCAGTCTCATATAATGTGCTTACCGATTCACCACTCAAAACTGTCCCAATTGTTGTGTTAGAGCCAAATAATACACTTGAGCCATCACCATCACCATCACTAGATCCCTGCTTAATCACTAGATCAGTCGGGTCTAACAGTAATGTTCCCATTTCACCATTTATCGCCCGCGTATTAACATCACCCCTAAACTTTAAATACACTTTACCAGACACTTCAACCAGCCCGCCATCACCACTAAGCTCACCGCCCCGTGAAAAAGCGCTGCCATAAAACCAGGTTGAATTATCGGCCCAGGTAATCAGCTTGCCACCATTGCCAGTCGTTAATGCATCGGCAAAAAGCTGACTGTCACTGCTAACATAGGTTGCAGTAGCATTTCGTATCGCATGGTTTTTACCCTGAAAGTCGCCGCCAATTAAAGCTTGCCCGCCACCCAAAGCGCCAGACACATCAACAATAGACTGGTCAAACAAGCCGACCCTTTCACCCAATACTTTAACCACGCCCCCTTCGCCACTATTTTCGGCGCGAGATGACGTCAGGCTATTTTCAGTTAATAATGCTGTGTCTTTAGCGTGTAATTCAATATTACCCCCATCAGCATTTACGGAGTCCGCCTTTATCGTTCCGCTGCTAGTGACGTTTTCACCCAGTAAAACAACTTGGCCTGCATTAGTATTGGATGTAGAAACATCAACAACCCCCGTATTAACAACATCAGCACCCGCGCCTAAAGTAAACGACCCATCAGCATTAACAACAACACTAGTAGCCTGTTCAATATCACCCGAGTTAACTGCCTGTGAAAACACATCCTGACTCACGCTAGCGGTGAGTAAAACACGCCCGCCTTCCGCAATAATCTCTCCGCTATTTAAAACAGCAGGGTCGATGCCTAACTCATCCTGCAATACGGCTTCTGTAACCCGCACACCTAACAATCCCTGTTGATCAAAAGTAAGTACCGCCGCTTTACCCGCTGCCAAGGTAACACTGCCCAGTTGTGCAGAGATCACACCCTCATTTTTAACCTGTTTACCCAGTAACGCGACACCGCCTGTAGAGGCATTAATTAAACCGCTGTTGACAATAGCCCCATCGGTGCCCAGCACTTCATTAAAAATATAGTCCTGATTTAAAAAATTGGTGTCTGTAATGTTTAAGCTGGTGGCGATGATGCCGCCTACATTCACTGAGGCGGTGGGACTAAAGAAAACGCCGTGGTTATTCATTAAAATGATATTGCCATTGGCATTAACTTGACCGAATATTTGTGACGCGCTGCTGCCACCAATGCGGTTTAGTGCAATGGCTGAGGTGTTGGGCTGGTTGAAATTTACCGTTTCATTGGCGTTCACATCAAAGCTTTGCCAGTTAATAATAAGTGACTGGTTAAGCTGGTTAATATTGGTGGTTAAACCCTGTGTGTTTATATTACCGGCGCTGGGGCCACCCACAATACCGGCACCCAGTTTTACGGGCCCGGCATAAGAAAACGAGGGGTAACAAAATAAAAATGAATAAAAGAACAGTTGCGAGTAGCCGCTTATCCCTAAGCGTAGTCGGTTTTTATAATGTGAATTGAGTTTGTTTATTAACGTGTTAAATTCACTTTTTATGTTAACGGCCATGTTTTACTGCTCTTTTTAAAACTATTTAAATTTACCTTCAATCTTAACCAGAAAGAGGGTTGGGTTTCACCGCTTAAAGGTGAAATTAAACTCAGCGCGATGCTATGCAAGTTATAACATCGAGTGAGTCGCAAGCTGCGTTTAATGAAATTGGTTACGGGATATCTAATAATGACACCCCTGCCCCACTTACTAAACTAGGGTTGTGGCGTTTTACTAATCAGCACCCGGAAAATATCGGCTTGCATTTCAACGTCGTCACTCACGAGATTGGTTGCTTCTGAGCCGAATGCAACGTAACGGCCATCGTCGCTTATTACAGCGTTGATGAGTCCGCTAAACTCTCTACTATCACCATCAGCTTCTGCGCCATCTTGATCGACGCTCACTCTAAAGGTTTCGCTGGTTTGTGTATCTCGAATAAAAACATCACTAAAGCCATTTGTATCATTGGCTACAAGATTAGTGGCGATTGATTGAAACGCAATATAACGGCCATCTTGACTTATGCTGCTATATATACCCCGTTCATTCACTTCTTCACCATTGGAGTCAACGCTAATTCGAGTCGTTATATTATTGGCAATATCCCGTAAAAATAAATCTGGAACATTATTTAAGTCATCTGCAACTAAATTGGATGCTATGGACACAAATGACACAAACTGACCATCTGCACTCAGTGACGGGTTTAATGAGTTGCTATTTCCTTCTACCTCATTTGGTCCTGTGCTAAGACTTAACTTTGTCGTTGTATTATTTGCAATATTACGTACAAATATATCAGCAAAACCATTTGTGTCACTATCGACTAAGTTCGTCGCAAAGGACTCAAATGCAATAACTTGGCCATCTGCACTGATTGATGGATCATGACTGTTATCATTGCCTTCAGCCCCGTCTACTCCATTCGCAATGCTCACTCGAGTTGTTGTATTATTAAGAGTATCTCGAAGAAAAATATCGCCTCTATTATTCATATCTCCAGTGACTAAATTACTGGCAAGAGATCGAAATGCAACATAGCTACCATCTGCATTAATAGAAGTAAAATCGCTACGCCCATTACCTTCAACACCATCGACGCCGTCAGCAATGCTGATACGTGTGGTGACTGATGTAGCGATATTATAAAGAAAAACATCATTCTCATCATTTAAGTCATCAGTAACAAGATTAGCGGCATCAGAATAATAAACAACAATTTCACCATCCGCACTGATAACAGGCCGCCTGCTTCTTCCATTAGCTTCAACACCAGCAGAATCAACACTAATGCGTTTGATAGTATTGTTTTGAGTGTCTTTTAGAAAAATATCGAAATCATCATTGGTATCACCAGTAACCAAATTGGTTGCGGATGATTCAAATACCACATATCGGCCATCTGCGCTCATATCAGGTGTTTGGCTTAAACCATCACCACCCTCACCCGTAGCGTTAACCGAAATGCGCGTAATAAATGCCTCGGGAGTGCCACCACCACCTGAGGAACTGCAAGCCACTAAACCGGTAAGAACTAAAACCCCCATTAACCCGACCACAATATCAGTTAACTTATTATTTTTATTACAACGAGCAAAGGCATTCATAAACAGCTTCCCTTAAAATTAGAGTTTCATTTGGCCAAAATTAACGATCCATTATACAGATGAGGCCACGGATAGGCTACCGCTAATCTATTGATATCTCGTGACTTTTATCACAGCAAGCCAATAAATGAGGGTAACCTTAACTTAATATACGGATTTACTCCCCCACAAACGGGTCATTTTGCGACAAACTGCAGTCAATTCGTGACAGATTGAGGATGACCTAGGGATATTACTAGTGTGGAGTGAGCGATATTGGTTTTTTAGCTTTGTCTTTTTTGTCCCTACCTTACGGGCAGCTAAGCTTCAAAATTTTATTTGATTTCTCCGATATTCTTACCCAGCTCAAACTAACATCATTTAAAGCTGATAATTAGTTTAATCTAGGGCATAATTTGATTGCACTCATAAGGGAATATAAATAATGGCGAATCTTGTAACATTAAAAACATTTACTAGCTCAGAGTTAATATTCGACACGGATGAAACAAAAGCCATTCTTAAGTTTTTTTTCAAATCACAACACAATCTCATCAACACGCTTAACGTTACAGACAATATTCGCAGCTTTGCACAAGCACTACTTATTGAAGCAATAGATGCGACCTATGCAATGGGCTTTGTAGAAGCCATATTCAAAAGCTCATCTAACCCTGGCGCAGGCATCAAAAAGCTATTGAAAAAATTCACTAAAAAAGCCACTGAGCACTGGTTTAAGCATGCGAGTGAAAAAGATTTATTGAATATTGAAGTTTATGAAATCATTCGAAGTCGAATATCTTTAAATTTCGGAAGATACTTAATTATGTTAGCTAGTGGCCTGGCCAGTAACAAAACTGCATTTTCTGCCAACTTGTCTTACGCATAACTTATAACTTTATGTACAAGCTTATAATTGTTTTTTTATTGATTGGTTCCTCCTTAACTGGCTTCATTGCTTTGTCATTAAATAGTTATGACATTGAAGAAGTTATTATATGCAGCACCAATAACGAATCTCATTTTATATCCTCAAAATTATGTAGTTATTATCTATTTAATTATCGTGGAAATAAGAATGACATTTATCAACTAAGTCAAACTTCAAACTTAAATTTTTTAGTTAGCATACAAGATAAAAAACAACGAAAGAGTTTGTTTGATTTTTTCATCAAAAACGGCAGTGATATTAATGGCATTAGTCATATTGACGGACTAACCCCTTTACACTCTGCGATTTTAATAAATGATGCGGAGCTAGTAAAATACCTTTTAAGTATGCACGCTGATCCGACGATAATTGATAAAAACAATCATTTAACCGCTATTCAGTTTTTAAACTTATTAACCAGTCGTAACCCAGAAGTAGATAGGGAAAAAATTAGATTATTATTTCAATATAAATAGCATCCTACCTGGACGACAACCTAAAATCATTTAATCATAACGCAATCAAAGGCCATACTTGTTGATATGCTGTGCTGGTCGTTGTTCTATACTACCCGGGTTTACTGCCTGTGAAAAAACATCCTGACTCACACTGGCCGTTCATAAAACCAGGCTTACAAGATGGCGTCGAGATAAAGTTAATAGACTTTTATTTTGCAATACCCCCCCTCTTAGAAAAAAAGGTGTCGGAGGGAGATTTAAAGCTAGACTGAAATGTTCATGGGGTCAGACTCGTTGAAACCGTGTTAAACATCCAAAAAAACCTCTGATCTTCGGTCACCACCATGCCCCTTAGACTCTGCCGCTCTATTAGTCTGTCTTGTAACTTTTCTCTTAAATTTATCATTACCTAAAACCCAGGCTTTATTCGTACATTCTCTTATATCACCTAGTATCTGTGTATCTAGTGTCTTTCTAAATAGCTTACTGTATGCAGACCTACGCCTTCCTTCTGTCTTGGCTAGTTTCATATATTCTCTTTGTGGTGTGATAATTTTATCGATTTTACCCTGTGCATTACAAGCATAGCTCGACCATGGGTAATCAGACGGGTGCTTGACCATATTTTTTGCTCTGACGGGGTTTTCTTCTATATAACGCATACAAGTTAACAGATACTGCTCTGTATTTATTAATGTTGCTTTGTATCGCCCTTCCCAAAGTGTTCCTGTACGTTTGTAGCTTTTATTAAAGTACTGTACGTAATAACGCCCTATCATCTGCATCATTTTTCCGATGCCATTTTCTGTGTGAGGTGTTATCAATAAATGCACATGATTTGTCATTAAAACGTAGGCATGAATATCACATTGATGTTTTTTTGCTGCATCCGATAGCTTTTCCAGGTAAAACTCATAATCTTCTGCTTTTTTGAAGATTTTTTGTCGGTTGTTCCCTCTTTGAATGACATGCTGGGGTTGACCTGTTATAACAAAGCGAGGCAAGCGTGCCATATTATTATCTTTAACTTATTCGGTTAATTACAATCTAGCATATGAAATTATGATTTTCAACGAGTCTGACCCCTTGAATTTACGAGTCTGACCCCTTGAATTTTGAACTCAGTCTGGTCTTACCCCAATAAAACGCACACTCAGTTAAGCTACCAATTTATTTTCATAATTAATCGGCGATTTATACCCCAATGATGAATGTCTTCGTTGTCTATTATAAAATACTTCGATGTAATCGA